>JACCDP010417637.1_pt1 | contig 16394 bp, 15 predicted proteins | sample 7445841 | NCBI WGS metagenome assembly JACCDP01 (sample SAMN15323441, study PRJNA562643) | freshwater metagenome | isolation source: river surface water | place: USA:Blue River Watershed | collected 2017-08-17 | reverse complement strand
GCCAAATCGCCCATGCGTTCTAAATCAGCGCTCATACGGAGCGCAGTTACTAGCGCACGTAAATCAGATGCGACAGGTTGTTGACGGGCAATAATGTCGATGATGCGACTATCTAAATCATGCTGGTAGTTATCGACCTTTTCGTCGTTGGTGATGACTTCTTCGGCAAGCTTGAGGTCAGCGCTAATAAGGGCTTGGGTGGCCTTGTGGATGGAATCGCTCACCATGTTTGTTAGGTCAACAAGGGACTGGGAGACGCCATCGAGTTCTTCTTGGAATACCGAACGGATGAGAGCCATTGGGCAAAAGTACGCGCCTTTGGTGAATAATGGAAATCATCCGCATGAACGGACGGTTAACTCGGGTACCCGAGCATTAGGCTTAACACATGTGGTTTCGCAAAGAGGTTTCCGAAACTCACAATAGCCCTGTCCCAGATTTTATCTTCGATCTAATCAATCATCTAGATGAAGATGTTCTACTCATCGGACCTGGTGATAAACCAATCTTTTCTTCCAACGGAATTGAAAGTCTCAATGTTTTGCGTGACGGCCAAGTCTTAACTCCAGAACTTTCAGCAATTGTTAGAGCTGTACGTCGCACCCGCAATCCTCATAATGGAAAACTTGAAATTGCACGAGGACCTATAGGAGAAGGAACGAGAGAGCTCACACTCAAGGTTGTAGCCCTCGAAGATGAGGATCTCATCCTCATTCTTATCAGCGACGAATCTGAAGCACAGCGCGTGCATGAAGTACGACGCGATTTCGTTGCAAACATTTCTCATGAGCTAAAGACGCCGATTGGTGCGCTCTCGCTACTGAGCGAGGCTGTCCTCTCAGCAAAAGAAGACCCAGAATCTGTCACTAAATTCGCGAGTCGAATGCAACATGAAGCTAAACGTTTAACGGATTTGGTTCAAGAAATCATCAATTTGAGCAGATTGCAGGACTCTGATCCGCTTTCGGTTGCTGATGAAGTAAGTATCGATGACATTATTCAGGTGGCAGTAGATCAATGCCAGACAATTGCTCAGGCAAGAAAGATCGAAGTAACTTTTACTAGGTCGCCTGATGCCATCGTTCTTGGCGATGGCGAGCAGATTACGATGGCAGTTCATAACTTGATTGAAAATGCCATCAACTATTCGCCTGAAAATACAAAGGTCTCAGTCACAACCGAAATTGAAGATGGAATCGTGCAAATCTCTGTAACAGACCAGGGAATTGGAATTCCTGAATCTGATCAGGCGCGAATCTTTGAACGCTTCTATCGCGTCGATCCTGCTCGTTCTCGCGAAACTGGTGGCACAGGCCTTGGGCTTTCAATTGTGAAGCATGTAGCAACTAAGCACGGTGGGGATGTCAGCGTCTGGAGCGCTCCAGCAGTTGGCTCAACATTTGCACTTCGATTACCCATCTATTCCAACACAGGGGAAACAAACTCATGACCAAGATCTTAATCATCGAAGATGAAATCTCTTTCTCAGAGGCCCTCAGCTTCCTTCTCGAAAAAGAGGGTTACTCCACACATATTGCTGAAACCGGCAAAGCCGGACTTGATGCATTCAAATCAGAGAGCTTTGATCTCATTCTCCTCGATCTGATGATTCCTGAAGTCTCTGGAATAGATGTCTGCCGAACTATTCGCGCTACTTCTCAGGTACCAATCATCATGTTAACTGCCAAGGATTCAGAGATAGATAAGGTTGTTGGGCTTGAACTTGGAGCCGATGATTATGTAACAAAGCCTTATTCATCGCGCGAGCTAGTTGCCCGCATCAAAGCAGTCCTTCGCCGTGGTTCTCTCGATGAGGCCAATAGCGCTGAATCAACCGGGGTTCATGAAATCGCTGGAATCAGAATGGATGTTGAGCGCCACCAAGTAAGCGTTAACGGAAACAATATTGCACTTCCACTCAAAGAGTTTGAACTACTTGAATTCTTACTTCGTAATGCCGGACGTGTCCTTACTCGCGGACAACTCATTGATCGTGTTTGGGGCGGTGACTATTACGGAGATACAAAAACTCTTGATGTCCACATTAAGCGCTTACGCTCAAAGATTGAAGCAGATCCTGCTAACCCAGTACTTATTCAAACTATTCGTGGATTAGGGTACAAATTCGAGGCGTAGACTGAGCCTTATGCCTGAGAAAAAGAGAAAAGTCTTTACTTCCCGAGATGCTCGCAACTGCATCATCGTTCCCAGCGATTTAGACCATAAATATTCACGTGGGGTGCTTGGCGTAATCACCGGTTCAGCTCAATATCCGGGCGCTGCTGTCCTAACCACCGCTGCAGCAAGTGCCACTGGACTTGGCATGATCAGATTTCATAGCTCATCTGGTTTAGCTCATTTGGTTCTGCACACATGTCCGGAAGTTGTTGTGCAGCCAGGACCTGTCACAGCATGGCTTGCAGGATCTGGAATTCACGAGAAGAAACGGAGCGATTTCACAACCTGGCTGCGCCATCGCTGGTTTACCTTGTTGAAGGCGCAGACGGTTCCGACTGTTCTAGATGCTGGGGCTTTAAATCTCGCTGGTTCTCTGTCTCAACCCACTTTGATTACACCTCATGCAGGTGAATTAGCTCGGCTACTAACTCGCCGTGGTCTGCCCGTCACTTCTGAATCTCTCGAAGCAGATCCCATTCATTGGGCCGAGAAGGCATCCCGGCACCTAGGCGTTACCGTCTTACTCAAGGGCGCGCAGACAGTTGTTGCACATGACGACTTCGTCATAGCGCTACCAAAGGCCACTTCATGGCTGGCCACAGCTGGAACCGGAGATGTTCTGGCCGGAATCATTGGCGCACTTGTTGCTACCAACTACATTGAAATTCTCAATAACCCGAATCGTCTTGCTGAAGTTGCGGCAACAGGTGCATTTATTCATAACCAAGCCGCGTTACTTGCATCTGATGGAGCACCTTTCTCTGCAACAAAAGTGATTGATGAAATACCAAGTGCGATGAAGAAAATTCTTAAGTAAGCATCTAGGGATATCCCTTCTTCTGTATTTTCGTTCATTCGACTTACCCTTGTACATGGTTAAAACTCAAGGAAATCCTGCGCGAGTTCTCATCATCAATGATGATGCTTTTGAACTTGCCACGATGTCTGCATCTTTGAGATTACACAGCACAAATATTGTCGGAGAAGCTACCAATATGTTGATAGCTGAAAACCTATTTCGTTCTCTCCAACCCGAAGTAGTACTTATCGACTTACAGTTCTCTGGCGAAGAAGCAATTGGTTTACTTCAACGTTTTCGCAAAATGGATCCAAAACTGGGAATAGTGATAACTACTTCCTGTCCAGACCTTCGCCTCTTTGGCTTACTAGAACGCAACATTCCTAAAGGCAGCAGAATTATTCTGAAACGATCAGTTTCGGACCTTTCGATTATCACCTTCGCTCTTGCTGAATGTCTTGGCTCAGCCCAAGATGGTTCTGCTATGAAGTGGATCAGCCTTCATTCGACGATTCATGCAAATTCTTTCCTGACAATTCTTAATGAATTCACCGATATTCAAATCGAAACGCTACGTTTAGTGGCACAGGGGCTGAGCAACTCTGAAATCGCGCGAGTAAGATTTGTATCAGAGAAATCAGTGGAACAAATAGTTGCCCGTATTGCTCAACATTTATCGATATCTCCTGACCGCAGCAAAAACCTACGTGTGATATTGACCGGCGAATACTTCAAATGGCTTGGCGCGCCTCGTCATTAACGGCCGTTGCGGTAAAGTCGCTGCATGCCTTCAGGAGTAACGCTCAGCGATATCCGTAAGCGATGGAATGAAGTCCTCGACCTCGTCGAGAGTCGCGATCGCATCGTCTGGATTGCCTACTTCGATGCCCGCCTCGAATCCTTTGAAAATGGGCGACTCACACTTGATTTCAGCGATGCCAACAAATTAGCCACTGGCCACAATTATGCAGATGCTCGTATCCGCCATCGCGCAGCGCTACAAGGTGCTATCTACGATGTCTTTGGAATCAACGTTGTCGTGGTCGAAAAATGAAAAAAGTTCTTGCCCTGGCTCTGTCACTTGCACTAACGGCCTTCACAATTGTTCCAGTTGCAGCAGATGACCTTGGACTGATTGGTCCAGGAGATCGCCTGCACGGCGCAGATGTCAGCCGATGGCAGCATCCCAACGATAAGCCAATTAACTTTAAGAAGATGCACGATGCAGGTTTAAGTTTTGTCATGATTAAGGCATCAGATACTCGCTACGATGCTGATCGATTAGCGCTGAAGTATGTGAAGATGGATCGCAACGCAGCGCAAGATGCTGGGATTTATACCGGTTTCTATCACTATGCAATCTTGCCGAATGTCAGCACACCAGCAGCAATTACAAAGGATGCTCGAGCCCAAGCGCAGAAAGTCCTATGGCGACTCTCAGATCTTGGTGGCTACAACGATCAGGATCTGCCATATGCACTTGACCTTGAGACGCGATGCATTCAATGGAGCAGCTCTGGTGCTTGCAAGAAGAAAGCCACTCGCAGCGCAGCAACTTTATGGGCAAAGACATTCTTAAAGACTCTTAAGGATAAAACTGGACGAACCCCAATTCTTTACTCTTCGCCATCATTTCTTGAAACTGCCCTAAATCGCGATAAAGAACTTAACTCTTACCCTCTTTGGATTGCCCAATATGCGATTGACCCAGCACTTCCAGGAGCAAAACCTAATGTGAAACCAGGCGGCTGTTTCGTTCACTCTTGGACTACAAAAGAGTGTTCGGCAAATTGGACGATGTGGCAGTACACCTCGTGTGGAATTGCACCTAAATATGGAGTTCCTGGTAATCGCTTAGACCTCAACGTCTTCAGTGGTGGTCGTGAGAAATTCCTCGCACTTTTAACTGGCACGTGGCAACCAGATCCAATGGATGTAATGCCAAAGAATGAAACTTCGACAATTGTTATCTCCTCTTTTAGCGCGTCGACGACCAATAAAAACGTCATCATTAACGTTGAAGTTAAACGTCCAGATAGCACCCCCGTAGTTACCGGAACAGTTCGCTATTACTTCGCCGAAGAAAATGTGACAGTTCCGACCGTAGTTCAAAATGTAGAGCGCGAAACAAGCGGAATTTGGAAGTTATCCATCTCGGGAATGCCTGCTGGTTCTTGGGTTGGTCATGTGGGCTTTACTGATGAGACCGGGACACATGCTGAAGTAAAGACGCCACTGAACCTAGATATCTTGCAGGGACCGACACCTGCACCAAAACCAAGTAAGAAACCAACAAAGAAGCCATCAACAGATAGCTGTCGCAATCAGATTAAGAATTAACTAATTAAGAGTTAACGAGGGCTTTGAGAGCAGATTCTTCTTCGCTAATGACCTTAGCAAATGATTGAACGGATTCTTTTCGATCTGCTGAATTCCAGCCAAGGGTTTCACTGATGATTTCAGCGACAGTATCGGCGGCCGATAGCCCGCTATCGCTAGCCTCAAAAGAGATACGAGTGCGTCTTAACAAGACATCTTCAACTGAGAGCGCACCTTCATGTGAGGCGGCGTGAAGAATTTCAGCTTTGATGTATGGAAGATCAGGAATAAGGCGCTGCGCCATTGAAGGATCTGCAGTGATGATTTCAAGAATCTCTGAAATCAAAGAACCATATCGATCCAAAAGGTGCGTGACAGTTGCTTCACTAATGTTGTAGTCGTCTGCAATCTTGAGTACTTGTTGTTGTAGAGCAAAGTAACCGTCAGCACCTATAAGTGGAAGTTTTTCAGTAACTGAATCACTGACGATACGACGAAGGTCAAGGACAGCTAGATCAACAGCATCTTTGGCCATCACGCGATATGTGGTGTATTTACCACCAGCTAAACTGACAAACCCGGGCGCTGGTCGATCAACGGTATGTTCACGTGAAAGCTTTGTTGTGGCAGATGCGGCATTGTTGGCAACCAATGGACGAAGCCCAGCAAATACACCGATGATGTCTTCGGTCTTCAGTTTTGGTTCTAAAACGCGATTGGCTTGGTCGAGGATGTACTGCACATCTTCTTGAGTTGCGAGTGGTTTGGCACGATCGCCTTCGTATGGGGTATCAGTTGTACCAACAATCCACTTATCTCCCCAAGGAATCAAGAAGAGAACCGAGACTGCAGTCTTTAGAATAATGCCATCTTTTGAGTGAATAGCGCTCTGTGGAACGACGATATGAACGCCTTTAGACATGGCTACTGAATATCCCGAAGTTAAGCCAAATTGTTGATGAAGCTCATCACTCCAAACTCCAGCGCACATGATTGTCGCCTTTGCCGCAATGGTGAGCGTCTTGCCAGTCTTAAGATCGGTTGCAACTACGCCAGTAACTTTCTTGCCGTTTCGTGTCAGATTATCAACGCGCACGTTAGTGGCTATCACAGCTCCATGACGTGCTGCAGTACGAGCAATCATCATTGTGTGGCGCGCATCATCTACCTGTGCATCAAAGTATCGAATAGCGCCCGTGATGATGTCCTGTCGTAGTGATGGCGAAATATTTGCAATCGTTTTTCCAGTGAGGTGCTTATGTGATGGAAGTGAACGCTTAAAGCCACGGAGCGCATCGTAGAGAGCAAGGCCTGCACCGACATAAGTGCGTTCTTTTACTTTCTCAGTCAATGGATAGAGAAAACTTACCGGCTTAACAAGATGAGGACATTGAGTAGAAACCATGAGTTCGCGTTCGTGAAGAGCTTCGCGTACCAATTTAAAATCATATTGTTCTAGATAGCGCAGTCCGCCATGAATGAGCTTGCTGGAGCGGCTAGAAGTTCCTGCTGCAATATCTTGCGACTCAACTAAAGCCACTTTCAGTCCACGAGTAACCGCATCGAGTGCAACTCCAACACCATTTACTCCGCCGCCAATCACGAGGATGTCAAACTCCTCGGTGGCTAGGGCCGAAAGCGCAGCAGTGCGTTGCTCCGGGTTGAGTGCAGATGTAAACATTATGAAAGCTACCAATTCCTCATTGCGCTTAGTTTCTAGATTTATCAGTTTTGAGTAGTCTTAACTATATGGCATACATCGGAAGTTTGGACCAAGGAACCAGTAGCACGCGCTTCATGATCTTTGATGCTGCCGGAAAAGTCGTTGGACAGCATCAGATGGAACATCGTCAGATACTTCCTCAGGCAGGCTATGTCGAACATGATGCTGCTGAAATTTGGGAACGCACGCAGGAAGTTATTACTGGCGCACTTAAGCAAGCCAATATCTTGGGCTCAGATCTTGCAGCTATTGGAATCACCAACCAACGTGAAACAACAGTCGCCTGGGATGTCACAACCGGAAGACCGCTGCACAACGCAATCGTCTGGCAGGACACCCGCACAGCCGATTACTTAGCTACCTTTTCTCAACAGATTCGCGATGAGATCACCCATAAGACAGGGCTAGCCATCGCTCCCTACTTTGCCGGCAGCAAGATGCGTTGGCTCATTAAGAACTCACCTGCTGTACAAAGCGCAATTGCTGCAGGTACTGCGCGCTTTGGCACTATCGATTCTTGGTTGCTCTGGAATCTTTCTGGTGGCGTGCGCTCAGGAGTTCACTTCACTGATGTCACCAACGCCAGCCGCACTCTACTGATGAACCTTGAGACCCTGCAGTGGGATGAAAAGTTACTCGCACAATTCGAAATTCCTCGATCCGTGCTTCCTGAAATCAAATCTTCATCTGAAATCTATGGCGCTACAGATCCACATGGGCCTCTTGGTAGCTCAGTTCCAATCGCTGGCATCCTGGGAGATCAGCACGCAGCGATGGTGGGCCAAGTTTGTTTTGCTCGTGGTGAATCAAAAACAACTTATGGCACCGGAAACTTTGCCCTTCTTAACACCGGCACCGAAATAGTCAGATCGAAAAATGGACTGCTCACAACGGTCTGTTACAAATTTGGCGATAAGCCCGCAATGTATGCACTTGAAGGATCGGTTGCAGTTACTGGCTCTGCGATTCAATGGTTACGAGACCAATTGGGAATCATTAACCATGCAGCAGAAACTGAAGCGCTAGCATCATCGGTGACAGATACAGCAGGCATTTACTTTGTGCCTGCCTTCTCAGGGCTCTTTGCACCGTACTGGCGCAGCGATGCGCGTGGTGTCATTGTTGGGCTTACTCGTGCTGCAACGAAAGCACACTTAGCGCGCGCAGCGCTTGAGGCAATCTGTTATCAAACTCGCGATGTTATGGATGCAATGGTTGCAGATAGCGGCGTGCCAATGACAGAGATGCGCGTTGATGGTGGAATTACTGCCAACTCGCTCTGTATGCAGATGCAGGCAGACATTATGGGAATTGATATCACTCGACCACTCATCACTGAAACTACTGCGCTAGGTGCTGCCTATGCAGCTGGCCTCGCTATTGGTTTTTGGAAAGATACTGATGAGCTCAAAAAACAGTGGCAACAATCTCGACGTTGGAACCCCACATCTACTGCTGAAGAACGCCAAGAAGGTTACGCTGGTTGGAAGAAGGCGATCGAACGTACCCTTAACTGGGCCTAACCAGATATATCTGGGCTCACGATAGAGTACGCACATCATGGATGAAATCCTCGAACTTACAGCAGGAGTAGTGCGCACAAGCCGCACCATGAACGATGGTCGCACCATTCGTTATTACGACACTGCAGGCCAAACTCGCACTGCTAAAGATCTGCGCCCAGAAGAAGATCAACCAGGTATCGGTGAACTTCGCCTAGATCCTTTGGTGAACGAATGGGTTGCTATGGCAGCTCATCGCCAAGGTCGCATCTTTTTGCCGCCAAAAGAACTTTGTCCGCTCTGTCCAACGACAGGCGAACTTCTTACTGAAATCCCAGAGAATGATTTTGAAGTCGTTGTCTTTGATAACCGTTCACCTTCGCTTAGACCACCAGCAGGGGACTTTGCTCTTCCTGATTTAGTTGGCACAGATACCGATGAAGGCGCAGCTGCCGGTAAGTGCGAAGTAATCTGCTTTACCGCCGACCATGGCGGTTCCTTTAAGCTCCTTTCACCTCAACGAGTTCGCACACTTCTAGAAGCCTGGCGCGATCGCACCGCTGAACTATCGACACTTCCATACATCGCACATATCGCTCCCTTTGAAAATCGAGGCGAAGAGATTGGCGTAACGCTGGCGCACCCACATGGCCAGATTTATGCCTACTCATATCTTCCGCCACGCGTTGCCAAGATGCTTGAGGTTGCTCGCGCACACCACCAGAAGACTGGCCGCGTGCTCTTCGATGATGTTCTCGCTCGCGAGCTCCGCGATCAGGTACGCATCATCGCGCGCAATGAACATTGGATTGCCTACACACCATATGCCTCACGCTATCCCTTTGAAATTCACGTAACACCGCTTGTGCCAGTTGCAGATTTAACAGAACTTACACCTGCAGCCTGTGATTCATTCCCTTCAATTGCTATCGAAGTGATGCAACGCCTCGACGGTGTATTTGGAATTGATATGGCTTACATCGCAGCATGGCATCAGGCACCTGTACGCGAGGGCCGTGATCTACTTCGCCTGCATTGGCAGATCACTTCAGTGCGACGTGCACCAGGAAAACTCAAGTATCTAGCGGGTTCCGAATCTGCCATGGGCGCCTTCATAATGGATATGAAGCCAGAGCAATCAGCTCAACAGTTAAAAGATGTAAAGATTTAACTTAATGGCAACGATTGCACGTCATTTTGAAGATTTATATGGCCGTAAGCCAGAAATAATTGGTGAGGCTCCTGGCCGAGTAAATCTCATCGGCGAACATATTGATTACAGCGAAGGCTTCGTACTCCCCTTTGCTATTGCAGATAGAACCTATGCGGCAATCGCGGCTCGCAACGATGGGTTGGTGCGCATCGCATCTCACCAAAGACGTGAGCGAATCTTTACCATCGACATCAACGATGTAAAACCAGGCAGCAAAGGTGACTGGGAAAGGTATGTACTCGGTGTTATCTGGTCCTTAGGCGTTACTCAAGGAGTAGATATCTTGGTTGATGGCACAGTTCCGGCAGGTGCTGGCTTATCTTCATCTGCCGCTCTCGAATGTTCTATTGCAGTCGCACTCAACGAACTCTTTCACTTAAATATTTCCTTGCCTGATTTAGCGCGCGCAACCCAAAAGGCTGAAAATGATTATGTAGGTATGCCTTGTGGCATTATGGATCAATCTGTTTCGCTGATGGGCCAAGCAGGTTCTGCGCTTTTGCTTGATTGTCGCGATCTCACATCTGAATCCATTCCCTTTGATGTGGCTTCCCAGGGACTTGAGCTTCTCATCATCGATACCCAAGCACATCATGCGCTAGTTGATGGCGGCTATGCCGAACGTCGTGCAGCCTGCGATTCAGTTGTTGCCAAACTTCAGATACCTTCCATGCGCCACTTAACCCTCGAAGCACTTAAGGCAGCGCAGAGTCGGATAACAGAAATTGAATTTATTCGAGCTCGCCATGCCGTTACTGAAATTGCACGTGTGATGGATGCGGTAAAGGCGCTACGAGCCTCTGATTTTGTCACTCTCGGCAAACTCATCAACGAATCACATAACTCACTTCGCGATGATTACGCAGTCTCTTGCCCCGAACTCGACGTTGCCGTTGATGCATCGCTGGCTGCTGGCGCACTTGGTTCGCGCATGGTGGGTGGTGGATTTGGCGGCAGTGCAATTGCGCTAGTGAAACAAGAGGACATTGAGAAGGTTAAGAGTTCAGTGACATCCGCATTTGAGGCAAAGAGATACAAGAAGCCAAGATTCTTTACATCGCTACCGAGTGCTGGAGCAAGCGCTAGCCGTTATTAATAGCTTCAATCGAGATAACTTCTACTCCCCCGATTGAATTAAGAATCTCTACTAAATCTGATGCATCTGTGCCTGGCACAGCCACAATGATCTGGTCATATCCCACACCATCAACAGTTTTTAGAACTTCAACTCCACGAATATCTGCACCCGCTGATCCAATTGCGGATGCAAGCATGCCGAGTGAACCTGGTCGGTCAGGAAGAGAGACCTGCATTGTGAAAAGTGCCATGGGTGAAAGATACCTGCTTCTTGCGCTCTGGTTAGAGCGAAGGAGCCGAACCTAGAACCACTCGGAATGTGCGATTTCCTCCAGTAGGAAGCTCAACAACCACAGTCACCGTCGCGCCAGGAACATAGGAACGAATTCGGACAATCGCAACATCAGTGTTGGTGATCTTCGCACCATCGATGGTTTTTATGATTGACCCAACTGGGATTCCTGCCTTATCGGCTCCTTCATTTGGGCTCAAGCGTGCAATACGCGCACCCACTCCGGTATAGGTATTGTCAAAGAAGACACCAAGTACAGGACGGGTTGATTTGCCGGTTGCGATGATTTCGTCGATGACGCGCTTTGCTTCGTTAATTGGGATTGAAAAACCAAGTCCAATATTTCCGCCAACACCACCGGATGAAAGTGTGGCAATTGCAGAGTTGACTCCGATGATGCGACCCTGTGCATCAACTAGCGCACCACCTGAGTTACCAGGGTTAATTGCAGCATCTGTCTGAATTGCATTTACATAAGATTGTGCATCGCCACTACCGGTTGAAACAGGGCGATTAAGTGCTGAGATAATTCCACTTGTCACTGTGCTCGCTAGTCCAAGTGGTGAACCTATTGCTAACACTGGGTCTCCGACACTGACCTTAGATGAATCACCTAAGGAAATGACTGGAAGATTTCCCTTCTGAACTTGCAGAACAGCCAAGTCATAGCCTGGATCACGTCCAACAATTTTTGCAGGAAGTTGATCACCATTTGTAAGTTCAACGATGATTGTTCCAGATGAAGCAGCAGACTCTATGACATGGTTATTGGTGATAATAAAACTTGATGAAGCACTTGATTTGTAGACAGAACCAGAGCCAGATCCACTGCCGCTAGAAGTTGTAACGGCTATAGAGACAACGGAAGGTGTCACTAAAGAAGAAATCGCCTTTGTATTCATGGCGTTTCCACCAATTTCAATCAGCGTACGTCCGGTGGTACATGTGCCGGTGCTGGAAATGAAGAGCGCACCAGTTCGGTTATCTGCACACGCCTTTACAGCGCCCGTCGGCTGCGTAATTGCAGCAGTTGCAATAGAGCCTGCTGTAACTGCTCCTGCGATGAATGCGGCAGCGACCTTGCTACGGAGTGAAAACGTCATCTTCATAAGGTTGATAATGCCTAACTTTCCTGAGGATTTCCTGTTGGAAGCTTCTGAGGAACCTTAACTTCTTACCTAAGCCTTTGCGGTGGCTCCCTGACTTGGATTCGAACCAAGAACCTGTCGGTGAACAGTTGTGCCAGGTCAGGGTCCAAGCGTATATCTAAGTGTCTTGCGGTGATGACTTACACCTATTTCTTGCCTCCAATAATTCGAGCTTGCCCACGACCATAGGTGTCTGCGAACCCGCATATTCCTCCGCCGATCAAAAGAACGGAAAGGATCATCACCGTAGAAAAGTAGTTTTAGGTGGTATGGCTATTCCAGAGTTATTCCCGAGTTTAGGCACGAAGAATTCACCGTCTCAAACTGCTTTTTCACATAAGACGCCTGGGTGATAGCTTGGTTGAGATATTGCATTTGCTCCTCGGTTGCAAAATTAAGACGTGCTACTTCTTCCATAGGAGTAAACGCACCGATTCGGTCTTGTAACAAATCAATTTCTGAGCGATATGAGTCGGCTTGTCTCTGTAAATTCCAAAAACTAGTTTGAAGACTTCGCATAAGTGACATTTGAGAGGCAGAACACTTTTTCAGTTTTATAACACCAGAACTGCTTGACTGAGCATTTAAATCACATTTTACCAAAATCTTTTCGCGCTGAGAAGATAAACTATCCAGGGCAGCACCTATAGATTTAAGATCTCTTTCAGCTGCCTCAATCTTAATTTTAATTTGATTCATTTGGTTTCCATTTCCTGAAATGGAAGCATTTTGATAATCAAGATTTAGTTTTTGAGACTCCATCTGAGCAACTGATAGACGTTGTGATAACGGATACTTATTACGATCAATTTGTGTCAAAGCCAATTTTTGAGCACTAGAGCATGCTGGTAGACCTTTACTCTTAACGGTATCTTTAGCTTCAGGCTTTGCTGATTGAGGCAAAACAGAAACTGTCACTGCCTTCGGTAACGACCATTGTGTTTGTTGATTGTCAATCCAGCCCGCTATCTGTATATTCCAAACTCCAATTTCCGAAGTTTTGAAGGAAGTTGTGTCATATCTGTAGGGAAGCGGGCTCTTCTGGTAGTTGATAACTCTTCCTGAAGGTGAGGTCGCTCTAAAAGAAATATGAGTTAATCCATTGGTAACGCCATATGCATTCCACTCATCCTTTAAACTTTTAAGAATAATTATTGAACCCTGGGGTGTTTCACCAGAGTAAACACAGACCTCTTTAAGACACTCAATTTTTGTTGTGATATCCCCTAGGGTCGGTGGCAAAATATCTAAGTATTGGATGGTCTCAGGTTTTTCGGGCATAAGTTTCCAAATTAGTTTTTTACCACTTTTGGTGCATACAAATTTTTTGCCGGAATTCTGTGATTCTTGTCCCTCACTTTTACAAGGTGAACCAAGCTCAGGTGCGGCATGAGTTTGAGTAGGAAGACCCAATGAAAGCAAAAGAATGCATAAGGCCATTGCTCCAAACCTTTTCACGGCTAAATCATTTCAGAATGGGCAAAAAACTTCTACCTTTTAGGCCTGCTAACCCTTCCATTTCGAGTCAGTTAGGTAGAGGGTAGGGCTATGGGAATTTTTGGGAAGAAGAAGCAAAGCACTGAGGTAGTACTGAACTCAAAATTCTTTGAAAAGCTGTACGCGGTGGTCGATCAAATGCCCGGTGAGGGAATTGAAGACAAGAGAATTGCTTACGCGGGACGAGATAACCGTCAATTTATTGAAGTTGTGGGCGAATCTTTTTGCCAGGAAGACTTGCGAAGCTTCTACAAGCCTGAAAAATGGCGCTACGGCTTACTAGTACCCGAACAGGACAACAAATTCGATTCAAATGCCGTGGCTGTATACTTGGTGCACACACCGGATCAATCAGATGATGGCGAATATGGGGTGTATCGGGTCGGATATCTAAATAAAGATTTGGCTAAGAAAGTCTCACAGAAAATCGCTAATCTCTTGGCGCAATCCGGAATTGTTATTCCAGTTCTTGCGATGGTCAAGGAAGGTTCAGCTGAAAACAATTTGGCAGTTGTTGCCTACGCCATGACTGACTTAGTAACTTTTTAATATGTGGGGAAACCAGGTGAGTGTTAGGCAAAATGAAAAAGAAGCGCCCGACAAACAAGATTTTTGAGGTAAATAGAGCTCTCTCCTCAGGCTACTGGCTCCCTGACTTGGATTCGAACCAAGAACCTGTCGATTAACAGTCGACTGCTCTGCCGTTGAGCTATCAGGGAATGAGAGACGAACTCTACCGCAGGGGCTAACGCCTGCCAAAATCAAGGAATTTGCTGCGGGTTACAGCGAGCCGATCGAGAGTTCATGAAGGCCACGCTTCTGTGTTTCGAGGGCGACTAATTGCGCAAACGCTTCATTATATTGAGCTTCATTTTCAACTGGATTTAACCTTTGCAGACTCGACTTTAAATCTGCAATCTTTCGACTTACCAAAACCTCACGTATTCGCGCGACGATACTAGAAACATATTTCTCAGAGACGGCGCCATCTGTGCGCACTGGTTCTACTGAGAGTTCTGTGAAGAGTTGGCGCATTCTTTCATCGGTCACATTTTCCAGTTGAATTAGCCCAGTACCAAAGGAATCAATAATGCGACGTAATTCGCGATAAGCCGGATGGGTAAAGGCTTCTTCTTCGATGGTCTTCCACTCCGTCATTAAGCCCGGCATTTGTAACTTTGCCTTTAAGACTTCTCGTTCAAGCATCAAAGTTGGCTCAGTTGGGTTTGGGCGCCAAGAATCATCGCTACCTGATTGAACGACTGCAGGTTGTTGAGTTGTTACCTTCTTCAAAGCGACATTTACTGCAGCCGTGACGACCTCCATCTCTGTGCCCAGCCAGCCGGCAAGAGACTTTATATATTCTGGACGAAGAGATTTATCTCGAATAGCAGCAACAAGAGGCGCCGCGGTATTGAGCGCATTCACTCGTCCTTCAGCTGTATCTAAATTATGTTTCTTAAGCTCTGTGCGAATAGCAAATTCAAAGAGTGGAACGCGCTTTGCAATCAGATCTCGAAGCGCAAGATCACCCTTATGTTGACGTAAGTCGCATGGATCTAGGCCATCGGGTTCAACCGCGACAAATGTCTGAGTAACAAACTTCTGGTCATCACCGAAGGCCTTCATCGCAGCCTTTTGACCGGCAGCATCGCCATCGAAGGTGAAGATAACTTCGCCACGAAAGGTGTCGGCATCCATGAGGAGTCTACGAATAATGCGGATGTGATCATCACCAAAAGCGGTTCCACACGTTGCAACGGCAGTTGTAATGCCGGCTAGATGACATGCCATCACATCGGTATAGCCCTCGACCACTACTACCTGTCGATTCTTAGCAATATCCTTCTTTGCCATATCAAGACCGTAGAGCACCTGTGACTTCTTGTAGATAGGTGTTTCTGAGGTATTTAAATACTTAGGGCCCTGATCTTCTTCATCGCTGGCCAACTTTCTAGCACCGAAGCCGACAATATCTCCAGAGATATCTTTGATAGGCCACATGATGCGATTACGGAACTTATCGATGGGTCCACGATCACCCATCTTTGATAGTCCTGCTTCTTCCAGTTCTTCGATAGTGAACCCGGCAGCTCGTAAGTGTTTAGTTAAGCCATCCCAAGAATTAGGTGCATAACCAACTGCAAAGGTGTCACATGCTGCCTTATCGAAACCGCGCTTAGTTAATAGATCGCGTGCGTGAGCTGCATCGGGAGATGTATTGAGGAGTTCGCGATAGAACTTAGCCGCCTCCACATGTGCTGCATATAAACGAGAGCGTTGTGATGTTGGCTGCGTTGGGCCGCCTTCTTCATAACGCAACGTGTAGCCAATCTGTGATGCTAAACGTTCAATTGTTTCGGTAAAACTTAAGTGATCAGTCTTCATCATGAAATCGATGACATCGCCACCAACGCCGCAACCAAAGCAGTGGTAGTAATTCTTTGAGGGAGTCACATGAAATGACGGAGATTTCTCATCGTGGAAAGGGCATAAACCCTTCTTCTGTCCCCCACCCGCATTTTTAAGGGCAACCCCTGCTGCCGTAACTACTTCATCAATGTGGGCATGCTCGCGGACATAGACAATGTCATCTGCCTTAATACGACCGCTCATGTTCCTACCTTAGCGACGCTTCGAAAGGTG
>JACCDP010038864.1_pt1 | contig 16397 bp, 9 predicted proteins | sample 7445841 | NCBI WGS metagenome assembly JACCDP01 (sample SAMN15323441, study PRJNA562643) | freshwater metagenome | isolation source: river surface water | place: USA:Blue River Watershed | collected 2017-08-17 | reverse complement strand
CTTGCATGCCCGAGAAACCTTGGTTTACGTCGCCAATTTTTCCGACATCTTCACCGAAGGCAAATACGCGGGGGTCGCGCTCAAGGTTGGCATCGAAACAGGCGCGCACCACTTGGTATCCGTCTACGATTTCATCGGTGTATTGGGCGGGCACTTCGGGTACGTTGAGGACGGACGCATCGCTCTGACTGTACACGTGGCTGCTATAGCGTTCGCCGTTGATGGCATTGAACGTTTGGAGGTAATCGAGGAGGGGTTTACGGGCGGTTTCGCTGGCGTTTACCGTAAGGCGAAGGGCTTTGTGAATGGCGGTACCCATATCGCGACGGATGGGGTCTTTGGCTTCACTGAGCGATTGGGCGATGTTGGCGAGTTCTGGTGAAAGTCCGGCAGCAGCCAATTGTTGCAGCAGGGCAATCAACCCAGAAACCTCCGATTTGATTGGTTGTAGGTAGTCGGCCCATGCCTGTTTTTGCGCTTGTTTCACTGAATCGAGCGCTTGCTCTTCGAGGGTAGCGAGGGTGGCTTCGTCGGCGATTTTTTGCTCAATCATCCATTGACGCATCTGTGCGATACCATCAAATTCGGTTTCCCATTCCAGACGCTCTTTGCTCTTGTAGCGCTCGTGGCTGCCAGAGGTTGAATGTCCTTGTGGCTGTGTCACTTCGGTTACGTGGACCAGCACGGGGGTATGTTTTTCGCGACAGATATCGGCCGCTTGTTTGTAAACTTTACAAAGTTCTGGGTAGTTCCATCCGCGGGCGGTGAGCAGTTCTAGGCCTTGACCTTCTTCGTTGGACTGGAAACCGCGCATGAGGGCGGCGATGTTTTCTTTGGCGGTCTGATATTTTGCGGGTACGGAGATGCCATATCCATCATCCCAAAGACTCATAAGCATGGGCACTTGCATGACGCAGGCGGCGTTCATCACTTCCCAAAAAATACCTTCTGAAGAGGAGGCGTTTCCGATGGTTCCGAAGGCGATTTCATTCCCTTTGTTTGAAAAATCGGAGAATTGGTGCAAATCGGGGTTTTGGCGGTATAATTTCGACGCAACCGCCAATCCCAACAAACGGGGCATTTGTCCGGCCGTAGGCGAAATATCTGCGCTGCTGTTGTAACGATCGGTTTGGGGCAACCAATTGCCTTGGTCATCGAGCAAACGCGTAGCGAAGTGGCCGTTCATGGAGCGACCTCCGCTGGCGGGCTCTTTTTCGGTATCGGGGATAGCGTACAATTGGGCAAAAAATGCGTGTACGTTGCTGATGCCTTTGGCAAACATGAAGGTTTGGTCGCGGTAATAACCACTGCGCCAATCGCCCTGTTGGAAGACTTTGGCCATGGCAATTTGGGCAATTTCTTTTCCATCGCCGAAGATGCCGAACTTGGCTTTTCCGGTGAGTACCTCTTTCCTTCCTATCAAGCTGGCTTGGCGACTTTCAAAAGCGATGCGATAATCGTTGAGAACTTCTTGCACAAAGGCCTCTTTGCTCATTTCTGCGGGTTGTTTTGCTACCTCTTGCATGCAACTGCAAAGATAGGGAAAATAGAATTGGCACTATATCATCGCTGCATTGGCTTTTGATGACTTGTCTATGCTAACTTTGTCTGTCCATGCCTGCCTTCGAGCTTACTTCGCCCTTTCAGCCCACCGGTGATCAGCCGGATGCCATCAAACATTTGGTGGAGGGCGTAAATACTGGGGTTAAAGCACAGACCTTGTTGGGGGTTACCGGGTCGGGAAAGACGTTTACCATGGCCAATGTGATTGCGCAGACGCAGCGACCCACTTTGGTATTGAGTCACAACAAGACCTTGGTATCGCAGTTGTATGGAGAGTTTAAGCAGTTTTTCCCGAACAATGCGGTGGAATATTTCGTGAGTTATTACGATTATTATCAGCCAGAGGCCTACATCCCAACCACCAATACTTACATTGAAAAGGACCTGAACATCAACGACGAAATTGAAAAATTGCGTTTGAAAACAGTGTCGAGCCTGCTTAGCGGTCGTCGTGATATCATTGTTGTGGCCAGTGTTAGCTGTATCTATGGTGCGGGGAATCCCTCCGATTTTGAGCAGACCATCATTCGCATCAGCAAAGGACAAATTATTACCCGCAATACCCTGCTGTTCAAGTTGGTGGAGAGTTTGTATAGCCGTACCACAGCCGATTTTAACCGCGGAACATTCCGGGTGAAAGGCGATACCGTAGATGTGCATTTGGCCTACAACGATTTCGCCTATCGGGTGTCGTTCTTTGGCGATGAAATCGAAGAAATCATCAGTTTTGATCCGGCGAGCGGACGAAAAATTGAGTCGCACGACGATGTGGCGATTTATCCAGCGAATTTGTATGTGAGTCCGAGGGAGCGCCTGAAGGACATCATTTATCAGATCCAGGATGATTTGGTTTTGCAGTTGGAGTATTTCAGGGAGCAGGGCCGATTTTTGGAGGCGAAGCGATTGGAGGAGCGGGTGAATTTCGATTTAGAAATGATTCGGGAGTTGGGTTATTGCAATGGCATTGAGAACTACTCACGGTATTTTGACCGACGGGGTCCGGGCGATAGGCCCTTTTGCTTGCTCGATTATTTCCCCAAAGATTTTTTGTTGGTGGTAGACGAGAGCCACGTATCGATGCCCCAAATCAGGGCGATGTATGGGGGTGACCGCAGCAGGAAAGTGAATTTGGTGGATTTTGGGTTCCGGTTGCCAGCGGCGATGGACAATCGACCTTTGAAATTTGAAGAGTTTTATCAAGTGGTGAATCAGGCGGTGTATGTGAGTGCAACCCCTGCCCAGTTTGAAATAGAGGAGAGTGAGGGTGTGTTGGTAGAGCAGCTAATCCGTCCTACCGGACTGCTAGACCCACAAATATTAATCCGTCCGTTGGCCAATCAGGTGGATGATTTGATTGAGGAGATCGACAATCGCATCAAGATGAAAGATCGGGTATTGGTGACAACATTGACCAAGCGGATGGCGGAGGAATTGACCAAATATTTGATGCGGTTGGGTGTAAAAGTGGATTACATACACAGTGAGGTGAAGACCTTAGACCGGGTAGAAATTTTGCGTAATCTGCGGATGGGTGTGATTGATGTGTTGATTGGGGTGAATTTGTTGCGTGAGGGATTGGATTTGCCTGAAGTGAGTTTGGTGGCGATCATGGATGCCGATAAAGAGGGGTTCTTGCGGAGTCAGACCGCGTTGGTGCAGACGATAGGCAGGGCGGCTCGAAACGATCGGGGCTTGGTGATTATGTATGCCGACAAGATTACGGAGAGTATGCGTAAGACCATTGAGGAGACGGATCGACGGAGAGAGAAGCAAGTGATTTACAACACGAAGCACGGCATTGTGCCGAAGACGGTATTGAAGAGCACCGATGAAATTTTCAAGCAAACGGGTGTAGCGGATGCCAAGTTTGGCGATGTGGAGTTGGGCAGTGGCGTGAATTACAACTTGCCAGAATCGCGCATCAATATGGCGGCGGATCCAGTGGTGGCGTACATGGACAAAGGCGGTATCGAGAAGATGATTATGAGGACCGAGAAGGACATGATGCGTGCTGCCAAGGAAATGGAATTCATGGAGGCCGCGCGATTGCGCGACGAATTAGAGGCTTTGAGAAATCGCCTCAAAGAATTGGCTTAAAGCGAATTACGGTATTTTTACTGATGCAGCAGTGACTGCGCTCATGCAGAAAAATCCCCCGACGCCGGGTTTTTTGTTGGGTTTCAACGATGCTACATTGCTGAAAATGTTGGCAGGCGGTGTGGCAAACAATCCCCCATTTTGGTTTTCGCTGACCACCAAGTTGAACCAAGCAAAGGCAACCGCATTGATGGAGTGAATTTCAATGCGCACGGTTTCTCCGGTTTTGAAGGAACGCAGAAAATCGTTTACACCGTTGTACCGGATGGGGTAGATGAAAAGTTCGCCATCCTGTCCGTTCGATGTATTCCCCATATCCGCGGAGATGTTCAATTGATTGATGCTATTGAGGAAGGAATCGTTGCGATAGGTTTTGATCCAATAGAAATCGCCAGGACCTTTTCGGTCTTTGGCCATGAGTTCAACGTAGTTGCCGGTGGTGTTGATTGGCGGTCCGTTGCCAACGACATCCACTAGGCGGATAGAATCGATGGAGGTAGTAGGATTGAGGCGAGAAAAGCTCACCAAGGTATCTTGGTCTACCACAACGAGCAAGGCATAATCATGTCCGATCGCAAACGTATCGCCCCCCACTGCATTGGGCACAAATTGGTATTTGCCGTTTCCGGCGTGTTGGAAGAGGAACAGTTTTGGCAGGGCTGCTGATTGGTCGATGATGGCTACTTGGGCATTGGTGATCGCAGGTTCAGAACCGGTAGAATCAAAATAGCCGATCGAGCGGGTAAGTTTGATGGTTTGGGTATCGAGTTGGTTGTTAACGAACGCATCTACTACAATTTTGGGTGTTTTTTGCACCACATCCACTTGGATGACATCTTCGCAGCTGGTTGACAGCAGTACGATTGTCAGGGCGATTAGGCCATTGAAAAGGCGGTTATTATTGAATTGCATGGGTGGTCGACGTTAGAATTTGAAGTTGTAAGAAACGGATGGGATGGCGCTGCCGATTACGCTGTAACGGATGGCTTCATTTTGGCCGAGTCCTTTGTAGTTGGTGGCAAAATAGATGCTAAAGGGGTTTCGGCGGTTATAGACATTGTAGCAGGAGAAGACCCAGTTGCTCTCGAACTTCTTGGATTTTTTGCGGTGATAGGTAAGACTGAGGTCGAGTCGGTGGTAATCCGGGTTTCTTACATTGTTGCGGGCATTGGTGCCGGCATCGGGTACAACATACCCTTGAACGGTGTATTGACCGCTATAGAATGTTGCTGGTGTGCCTGTACTAAAAACAAAATTGGCGGCGCACTCCAGTTTTTCATTGATTTTATATTGTGCAACGACGTACAAGTTATGAAGTCTATCGAATCGGTTGGCATACCATTCGTCGTTGTTGATGCCAACTACTTTTCGTTCTGATCGCGAAAGGGTATAGCTAATCCAGCCGGTGAGGTCACCAGAGGACTTCTTGACATAGGCCTCCAATCCATAAGCTCTACCGATGCCGGTGAGTAAATCGGCTTCAAGTAACTCATTTAGAAGTAGGCTTGCACCGTCTATGTAATCAACTTGGTTTTGGAGGGTTTTGTAGTATCCTTCGATGCTGGTTTCAAACTCGTGTTTTCCGTTGAAATTTTTGAAGTAACCCATGGCGATTTGGTCGGCAATTTCGGGTTTGATATTGTTTGTTGTGGGTTGCCAAACGTCGAAAGGTACTGATGCGGCGGTGTTTGAGATGAGGTGTAGGTTTTGCACCATGCGGTTATACCCCCCTTTGATGGAGCTGCTGTTATTGAGTTGGTATTTGAATCCGAGGCGGGGTTCTGGATAGATATAATTGGCCACAATATCCCCTTTTTGGGTAGAATACATACTATCTAGTATGCCTTGTTTTCCTGGTTGACGATCAAACAGGTATACTTTTCCGGGACCCAAATACATGAACTGACTGAGTCGGATACCCGCACGGATGGAAAATTTGCCATTGGCGTTCCAATCATCTGAGATGTAGATGGCGTTCTCTAGGGCGAAGCGATCGGGCAGACCAAACTTCAAATTGAGTGTGGCTGATTTGGCAACGGCCTCACCAGGAATGAATCGATAGTGGGTGGCTTGACCGCCAAAGGCCAAGGTGTTTTTGGGATTGAGGAAGTAGTTGAGGTCGATTTTGGCGCTGTTGTTAACGATGTTGCTTTTCCAGTTGAAGGTAACGTCGCGGTTCATGAACTCCAGGTTGTAGCGGTATCGACTGTAGTAATAGGTAAAATTGGAGAAGAGCTTTTTGTTGAAGACGTGGTTCCAACGGGTGGTAACGGTGGTGTTGCCCCATTTCACCCCGAACAATCCGACTGCTTTGAATACATCATCACCGATGTAGGTTGAGATGAAAATGTTATCGCGTTTGTAGCTGTAATTGGCTTTGGCGGTAAGGTCGTAAAAGTAAAATTGGCTACCGGCGAGGTTTTCGGGTAGGAAGGGTTTGGCGAGCACATCGATATAGGATCTGCGGCCGGAGACCATGAAGCTAGATTTTGCGGGTGTTTTCCGGGGTTTGAGTAGGTTTTTTGTTTCGGGCAGGGCGAGGGGACCTTCGATGGTAAGGCGCGAGAAGATGCTGCCGATACCGCCATTGGCTTGGTAGCTGCGTTTGTTGCCATCGCGGGATTTTACATCTAAGATGGAACTCAGTCGGCCACCGTAATTGGAGGGTATACCGCCTTTAACGAGTTCAACGTCTTTCACGGCATCGGGGTTGAAGATGGAGAAGAACCCAAACAGGTGGGCGGAGTTGAAGACGGGGGCTTCATCCATGAGCACCAGGTTTTGGTCGATGCTGCCGCCGCGCACATTAAATCCGGAGGCACCTTCACCTACGGTGGTTACACCGGGGAGCAATTGGATGCTTTTGATGACATCGGCTTCTCCGAGGAAGGCCGGAATTTTCTTGATGGTTTGTCCGTTGATGCTCTGTGTAGAGATATCGAGGGATTTGACGTTGTTGTTGCGTTTAGAGCGAATGGTTACTGTACCCACACCTTCTACTACGGGCGATAGGAGGATGTTGAATTCGCGGTTGTCGTTGACCTGTAATTCGGTGCTAAAACTGGCGTATGAGGCAGCTGAGATGGTGATGGGGTATTTGCCAGCGGGTATGGTGAGCGAATAGAACCCATAGGCATTGGTGGTTGATCTCAGTTCTTTGGCGTTGGGGGTGTTGCCGTTGACGACAACCACTATTTGTGCTTTGGTGATGGTTTCTCTGGAGCTTGAGTCTTTGACATAGCCAGACAGTGTAAAGTTTTGGGCAAAAACAACGGTGTTTAGGGCACTAAAAAGTAGAAGAGTAAGGATGCGGAGCATTTCGGTTACAAAGGTAATTGGGTAAGTAACAAACGAGGCCGCAGTTTGTCGATGAATGCGTGAAATTGGCAGTAAATTGGTGAATATAAACAGAAGAGGCACCCAATGGGTGCCTCTTCTGTTTATCTAAACTAACCGACGGTCGGGTTAGGGTCTGTCTTTCATGTGCACGTAAGCACGTGGGGTTTCGCCGGTGTAAATTTGGCGAGGACGTGCAATGGGTTGTTTTTCTTTGCGCATTTCTTGCCACTGGCTGATCCAACCGGGTAGACGACCCATAGAGAACAACACGGTGAAGAAATCGGTTGGGAAACCCATGGCGCGGTAGATGATTCCTGAGTAGAAATCCACGTTGGGGAACAATTTGCGCTCAACGAAGTAAGGATCGGTGAGGGCTGCTTCTTCAAGTTGCTTGGCAATTTCCAATACGGGGTCATTGACACCCAACTTGGCCAACACATCGTCGCAAGCCTTTTTGATGATTTTTGCGCGAGGGTCGAAGTTTTTGTATACGCGGTGACCGAATCCCATCAAGCGGAAAGGATCGTTCTTGTCTTTGGCTTTGTTGATCCACTTTTGTACATCACCACCATCATTTTGGATTTGCTCCAACATTTCCAATACTTCTTGGTTGGCACCACCGTGGAGGGGACCCCAAAGGGCAGAAATACCGGCAGAGATGCTGCTGTACAAGTTAGACTGTGAGCTACCCACAACACGCACTGTGCTTGCGCTACAGTTTTGTTCGTGGTCGGCGTGTAGGATGAGCAATTTGTTCATCGCACTCACCAACACGGGGTCTGGCTCATACTCTGGCATCGTTACCTGTCCGAAAGTCATATTCAAATAGTTTGCAACATAGTCCAAGCTATTTTTGGGATAAACGGTAGGATGTCCGTTGCGCTTTTTATAAATCATGGCGCAGATGGTAGGCATTTTGGCCATCAAACGAATGATGGTTCTGTTAATGGCTTCTTCTGAGCGATGGGGATTCAAGGCTTTTGGGTAGTACAAACCGAGGGCTGCTACCATGCTAGATAGCTGTCCCATGGGGTGAGAACCGGTTGGGAATGCTTTGAACATGGCTTCCAAACCTTCGTTGGCCAACGTGTGCTCACGGATGGCGTTTTCGAAGTCGGCATATTCGGTGGCATTGGGCAATTTTCCATAGAGCAACAGGTAAGAAACTTCCAAGAAGGAGGCGTGTTCTGCCAAGTCTTCGATGGAATAACCGCGGTGGTGGAGGATGCCCTCTTCACCATCGAGGAAGGTGATGGCACTTTTCGTTGAGCCCGTGTTTTTGAATCCGATGTCTAGGGTGATGTGACCGGTTAGGTCTCTCAACTTGCTGATATCTATGGCTTTTTCGCCTTCGGTACCGGTGATAACTGGGAATTCAAATTCTTTACCTTCTACGATGAGTTTTACTGTTTCAGACATGGATGTTTCTTAATGCGGGTTTGCCTACTGCGAATATAATCAATCACCCGAGAACCGCCAAGGTTGGTGGACAACTCGAAGAAATCGTTACATCAACTTAACAAACACCGTTAGGCGTTAAAAGGTTTTGGATTTTCGGTAATTTCATCGAACCCTTTGGCTGTCAATTGAAACCGTGTTTTGCGGATTTTGTCTACATCAAAATTCCCCATGACTTGGTTATTGCTACCGATGGCTTTGATATAGCGATAGTGATGCAATTGGCGCATGATATCGACCACCACGTTTACGGGCAAGTTGGTATCTTCCACCACTGTGAGTGGGGTTTCAGCATGTATTAGGCAAAGCAATACCTTGCGTTCGTCGTCGCCGATTTCGAACATCAGTCAAATTTTTCTGGTCGCATCTGCGGGAAGAACAATACCTCTTGGATGCTCTGTTGGTTGGTGAGCATCATGGTAAGTCGGTCTATGCCCACACCCAAACCACTGCTAGGTGGCATGGCGTATTCCAGGGCACGCACAAAATCGTGGTCATAGGCCATTGCTTCTTCATCGCCTCTTGCGGCCAATTTGAGTTGGTCTTCGAAGCGTTCACGCTGATCGATAGGGTCGTTCAGCTCGGTATACGCATTGGCGATTTCTTTGCCGTTGACGAATAACTCAAAACGCTCTACCAAGCCCGGCTTGCTGCGGTGTTTCTTGGTAAGCGGACTCATTTCGATGGGGTAATCGGTGATGAAGGTGGGTTGAACGAGGTGTTTTTCTGCGCAGGCGCCGAAGATCTCATCGATGAGTTTTGCTACGCCCATTTGCGCGGTGACTTCGCAGCCCAATTTCTTGGCTTCTGCACCCAATTCAGCTTCGCTTTTTCCTTCGATATCGATGTTGCCGTATTTTTTGATGGCTTCTGCCATGGTTAAACGGGCATAGGGTTTGGCGAAAGAAATTTGGTTCTCGCCCAAGGTTACGGTGGCGCTGCCGGTAACGTCGATGGCGCATCGCTCCAACATCTCTTCCACGAAATCCATCATCCAGTAGTAGTCTTTGTAGGCCACGTAGATTTCCAACCCGGTAAATTCGGGGTTGTGGGTTCTGTCGATCCCTTCATTGCGGAAGTTTTTGGCAAATTCGTACACACCGTCGAAGCCACCCACGATCAATCGCTTTAGGTATAACTCGTTGGCGATACGCAGGTACAAGGGGATGTCCAAGGCGTTGTGGTGGGTCATAAACGGACGGGCCGTTGCACCACCATGCACAGTTTGCAAGATGGGGGTTTCCACTTCCAAATACCCTTGTTCGTTGAAGGTATTGCGCAAGCTTTGGATCACCTTGGTGCGCTTGATGAAAGTTTCACGGATTTGGGGATTCACCACCAAGTCCACGTAGCGCATGCGGTAGCGTGCCTCGGGATCAGTGAATGCATCGTATACATTGCCATCGGCGTCTTGCTTGGGCAATGGAAGGGGGTTTAGGCACTTCGACAACAGCACCAATTCGGTGACGTGCACAGACAATTCACCGGTTTGGGTGGTAAATACATGGCCTTTTACACCAATGATATCGCCGATGTCTAACAACTTTTTGAATACGGTGTTGTAGCCATCTTTGTTTTCGTCGGGACAGATTTCATCGCGGTTCACGTAGATCTGCATCCGTCCGCTAGAGTCCTGCAAATCAGCAAAAGCGGCTTTACCCATGATGCGGCGGGTCATCAATCGACCGGCCAAAACAACTTGTTTCCATTTATCGTCGTCGGTGCTATCGGCGTAGTTTGACCGGATGTCGGCGGCCATGCAGTTCACTGGGTACAGCGCTGCTGGATAGGGATCGATGCCCATGGCTCTGAGTTGCTCGAGCGATTGGCGACGAAGGAGTTGTTGTTCGTTAAGGTTGGTTTCCATGCGATTTGGCTTGCAAAATTAGCCAAAATTCGCGATATTATTGGGGAGAATCCGAATCGTTGTTGGGGGTCTCAACGGGGGAAGTGCCAAAGGCTTTTTCCATTTCTTCTTTGGAGAAGAAGGTATTCTGTCCTACCACCATCACAGCCACACCCACGGTGATGCAGGCATCGGCGAAGTTCCAGATGGGCGAGAAGAAGACAAAAAACTCTCCACCCCAAATGGGCAACCAGCTGGGTAGGTGTCCTTCCCACATCGGGGCGTAGAACATATCAACCACTTGACCTTCAAACCATCCGCCGAGGTATTGGTTGGTATCGGCATAGATAACACCATAGAAAACAGAGTCGATGATGTTGCCGAGCGCACCCGCTAGGACGAGGGCGATGCAGATGAGCAGACCCCAATTGGCTTCGTTGCGGATGCATTTGATGAGGTACCAGAACCCGAAGCCCGATACGATGAGTCGGAAGAAGGTGAGGATGAGTTTACCTACTTTGCCGCCGCCGAAGAGTTTCATGCCATAGGCCATCCCATCGTTTTCGATGAAATAGAGTTTGAACCAATCGCCGAAAACGGGTTTGATTTCACCGAGCATGAAATGCCCTTTGATGTAGGTTTTGATCCATTGGTCTACGACCAGCAACAGCAAAATGGTGGCCATCGGAACCAAAAATTTCCGATTGTTAAGCAAAGAATGAGCGTTAGACATTGAAGGTTTAGCGCTTCAGTTTGGCTTCGATGGTTTGTGTGGTATGGGGTACGGCACGCAGGCGTTCTTTGGGAATCAGTTTGCCTGAAGTTTTACAAATACCGTAGGTTTTGTTCTCGATGCGCACCAAGGCAGCTTCCAAGTTTTTGATGAACTTCAGCTGGTGGGCGGCCAATTGGTTGAGGTTTTCTTTCTCAAAGGTATCGGCACCATCATCGAGTGTGAGGTAATTGTTGTTGGTACCCTCGCCACCACTCTCGCCATCTTTGAGGTTGGCTTGGATGGTTTTGAATTCGTCTTTGGCGACTTCCATTTTTTTCAAAATGATCTCTTTGAACTCTTGGAGTTCATCGTCGTTGTACCGGGTCTTTTCTTTTTCCATGACTTAGACTTTATGAATGTGGATGTGCACGGGGTAATCGTAAACATCAAGTACGTGCTCACTGTCATCCTCGGTAGTTTGGATCGACTGGGCCAATACTTCCCCGCAAATATAAGTGTTAAAATGGTTTACGCTTTCTTGCACCGCGATATCCGATTTGAAAAATACGTTAATTCTGTCGGTAAGGTCCAGTCCGATATCTTTCCTCAAGTTCTGCACGCGGTTCACAAATTCCCGGGCCATACCTTCTTGGTGGAGGGCTTCGGAGATGGTAATATCCAGGGCTACGGTAGCGCCATTTTCAGAAGCCACGAGCCAGCCGGGCATGTCTTGGGTGGCGATATCCACGTCTTCCAGCATCAACTCGGTGGGGTTGCCATTGAGCGATACGGTGAGGGTGCCGTTGCTTTCGAGCTGTCGGATTTCTTCCTGACTAAACGCTTGAACGATGGCGGCCATGGCTTTCATATCGGCACCGAGTTTCTTGCCCAATGTTTTGAAATTGGGTTTGATGCTTTTCACCAAGCTGGGGTGATTGGCCGATACAAATTCGATTTCTTTCACATTTACTTCCGAGCAGATGAGTTCGCTCATGTGTTGAACGGCTTCTTTGACTTCAGGTTTATCTGCGGGGAAAAGGATTTTCTGCAGGGGCTGTCGCACCTTGATTTTCTCTTTCTTCCGCAAGCTCAGTACCAGGCTGCAGACTTGTTGTGCCAGGGCCATGGAATGCTCCAGTTTGGGATTCACGGCACTGTTATCGGCTTTGGGCCATGTGGTCAGGTGCACGCTACTTGGTACAGTATGCTGGGCGATACCGGCTGTGTTAAGGGCGCGGTACAACCAATCGCTGAAGAACGGCGCGATGGGCGCGGTAAGCTGAGTAACGGTATTTAAGCAGCGATAGAGGGTTTCGTAGGCCGCTTTTTTGTCGTTGTTGAGCTCTCCTTTCCAAAATCTGCGTCTTGAAAGTCGCACATACCAATTGGAGAGTTGCTCGCCCACAAAATCTTCGATGGCCCTACCGGCGCGGGTGGGGTCGTAATCGTTGAGGGCGGTTTCCACCTCTAGGATGAGGGAGTTGAGTTTGCTCAGGATCCATCGATCCATTTCACTGAAGTGAACGGGATCCACGGTGTTGTTCGCATCAAAATTGTATTGATCGAGGTTGGCGTAGATGGCGAAGAATCCATAGGTATTGTAGAGGGTACCCAAGAATTTTCGCTGAGATTCAACCACACCGTCCATATCGAACTTGAGGTTATCCCAAGGCTGCGCATTGGTGACCATGTACCAACGCACGGCATCGGCGCCGTATTTGGCCACGGTTTCGAAAGGATCGATGGCATTGCCGAGGCGTTTGCTCATCTTGTTGCCGTTTTTATCGAGCACAAGTCCGTTGGCGATCACGTTTTTGAAGGCCACTTCATCGAACAGGAGGGTACTGATGGCGTGGAGGGTAAAGAACCATCCACGGGTTTGGTCTACGCCTTCTGCGATGAAATCTGCGGGGAAGTTTTGCTTGAAAACGTCTTGATTTTCGAAGGGATAGTGCCATTGGGCATAGGGCATCGCCCCGCTATCGAACCAAACATCGATGAGGTCGAGTTCGCGCGTCATGGCTTTGCCGGAGGGGCTCACCAGGGTGATGCGGTCTACGTATGGGCGGTGGAGGTCTTGGGTGAGTGATTCGGCGGATTGGTTGAGGCCGAGCACTTGGTTGGCTTTTTCGATTTCTTTGTTGAGTTCATCGATGCTGCCGATGCAAATTTCTTCGGTACCATCTTCGGTGCGCCAGATGGGCAGGGGGGTTCCCCAGAATCGTGAGCGGGAGAGGTTCCAATCCACGAGGTTTTCGAGCCAGTTGCCGAATCTGCCTTCGCCGGTGGAAGCGGGCTTCCAGTTGATGGTTTTGTTGAGTTCTACCAGGCGATCTTTCACCGCGGTGGTGCGCACGAACCAGCTCTCGAGGGGGTAATAGAGGATGGGTTTATCGGTACGCCAGCAGTGGGGGTAGGTGTGCTCGTATTTTTCAACCTTGAAGGCTTTGTTTTCTTGTTTGAGTTTGATGGCGATGCGCTCATCCACGCCGAGGTATTTTTCGCGCCCTTGCTTTTGGGCTTCTGCGGCTTTTTCTTCTTCGGTGAGGTAGGCTTCTTTAACGTATTCGCCGGGGAAGTCGGTTACGCAATCAAGGAATTTACCTTTTTTATCTACCAGTGTGAGGGCGCCGATGCCATTTTCGCGGGCTGTTTTAAAATCGTCGGCACCGAAACTTGGTGCGATGTGCACGATACCGGTACCATCCTCGGTGGATACGAAGTCGCCTATGACCACTCGGAAGGCGTCGCCTTCTTCGGGTTGGGCATAGGGGAGGAGTTGGTTGTAGCGGGTTCCTTCCAGGGCGGAGCCTTTTTGGGTATGAAGTTTTCTCCAGGGGAGGATTTTTTGCTGTGGGGTATAATTTTCCAGGGGGGCTTCAGCGCCTTCGGCGCTGAAATACTTTCCTACCAGGGCCGATGCCAGAGTGACTTTGATCTTGGCACCAGTGTATGGATTGAAAGTCTCTATTTGGTCGTAATCGATGTCTTTTCCCACCGCCAATGCCGTGTTGCTGGGCAATGTCCAAGGGGTGGTTGTCCATGCGAGAAAATACTCATCCTCCGTACCTTGCACTTGAAACTGGGCCACGATGGTGGTGTCTTTCACGTTTTGGTAGGTGCCGGGTTGGTTGAGTTCATGGCTCGATAGGCCGGTTCCTGCCGCGGGTGAAAAGGGTTGGATGGTGTAACCTTTGTATAAGAAGCCTTTTTCGTGGAGCTGTTTGAGCAGGTGCCACAGGCTTTCGATGTAATTGTTTTCGTAGGTGATGTAGGGGTTGTCGAGGTCTACCCAATACCCAATTTGTTTGGTGAGGTCGTCCCAACGGTCTTTGAACATGAGTACATCGGCTCTGCACTCTTTGTTGTAATCTTCCATGGAGATTTTTGTGCCGATGTCTTCCTTTTTGATACCCAAACGCTTTTCTACTTGCAGTTCGATGGGCAGTCCATGGGTATCCCAGCCGCCTTTTCGGGCCACGCGGAATCCTTGTTGGGTTTTGTACCTACAGAAAATATCCTTGATTGCGCGGGCCATCACGTGGTGAATGCCGGGCATGCCGTTGGCGCTCGGAGGCCCTTCGAAGAAGGTAAAACTTGGCGCACCGTCGCGTTGGTCAACGCTTTGTTGGAACACAGATTCTTGCTCCCAAAAAGCGAGGATTTCCGCTTCAATTTGCGGCCAATTCAATTGTTTGAGTGTAGGATACATTCGTAGTTGTACTGAAAAAGTACAAATTTACTGAATTCTACGGGAAAGTGATGCCCATGCGGGGCAATGTAAAGGACGATTAAAATCGAACGGTTTCAACGAAATTGTTGTCCTTGAGATTTTGATTTCTCTTGAAGGTCCTTTGGAAGCTGGCTTGGAATTGTTGGGAGTCGGTGAGGGTAATATCGATGTTCACTGTATCCACGAAATTAAACCTGGATGCCATTACATCTTCCAATAGTATTTGGGCTGTATCGCCGGGTGAAATGGTTCGGTCAATATAAAACGTATCTCTTTCGTATATGCCAATTTGATTAGTACCTCCCAAGCTCACCATGACTTTGCTGTACACGGTATTGGTTTGATTGTTTTGAAGTATTTGAAGAATGCGAAAAGTTCTTTCTTCTATGTACCAAGGGTCACAAGCAGAAATGGTGAGTACTAGCAATGAAAGTAGGGTGAGTTTGATGGTAGATTTCATTTTAGGGGTTGAGTGTAAAGGTGAATCCCAATTGCATTTGGTAAAGGATATTTTTTGTTTTGGTGAGTTCTTCCTGGGGTTCACCGATTATTTGTGACCGAAGTGCGATGATGCCAGGGGCGATGGTTTCAGAGTTTTTGAGTACTTGGGTTTTGGTGTAATCGAAGTACGAATTGAATTTCGTCGCTCTTAGCCCAACATTGAAATTCACATAGCGATGCAATTTATGAGAGTATTGAAGGTACAATGTGATAGGCATGAAATTGTGCTTTTCATCGGGTTTGAAGGTATAGGTGGTATGCAACAAACTATCACCACGAAGTATTTTGTTGTTATACCGATTGATTGAATCCGTGAAGCTATTTCCTACTAATCGGGTGAAAGATCCCAATCCCGCACCAACACCGAAGATGATTTGGGCATTGGGTTGAATTTGTTGGATGAAACCCATTTGAAGTGCCGAAACACTGCTTTTTGTGGTTGGTTCCACACTGGCAGCTGAATAAAATCCCCATTGAAATTTTGGTGATGTTTGCATATTAAACTCGCCATTCATCCAGGGTGAGGCTTTCATTCTTGATGAACGTTTTAGTAAGTCGTCTGTAGATAATTTTGTGTAATCAGGTATTCCATAACCCATGTTGAATTGGGCATTGAATCTCCGGGTTTTTTGGTAATTTTTATTTAGAAACGCAGAAGGGTTGGGGTTGATGGGCTTGGGTATTTCGAATAAATCTTCTGAGTTTCTGCGATATACAGGTGTAACGTCGGCAATATTTTTGAGGGTAAATTCATGGGGAACCGCATATGAATGATGAGGGAAAAGTGGTTGGGAAAGGGGAATGGCAATCAAATCTGTTGTTACAGATAAAAATCCCACTAAAAACACAATGGTTTCTGCAACCGGTTTTCTTTTTCCTTCAACGGAAGCCAAGCCAAATCCCGTAACGGGAAATATTGTGGTTGACAGCATAACGGGATAAGCCCTTAATTTTGATTGAGGGATCGCCACATTTTTGATGTTCTGGAAAGAGTCTGTAATTTCTAAGATGATGGTTTCGCCTTTGATCTTTTTGAATTTCAATCGATATAGAGAATCTGATTCTCGTGGCACTTCGATGCTTACTTTTCTATAAATGTCTTTCCTGCTGTCATTGTTATGAATCACCACTTCTTTGTGTTGCAG
>JACCDP010938020.1_pt1 | contig 16399 bp, 6 predicted proteins | sample 7445841 | NCBI WGS metagenome assembly JACCDP01 (sample SAMN15323441, study PRJNA562643) | freshwater metagenome | isolation source: river surface water | place: USA:Blue River Watershed | collected 2017-08-17 | reverse complement strand
TTTTTAAACAAGACGCAGTAGTTACAGAAGAATTATCCAATATTTTCAATTCATTAGAAAATTCTAGTATTGATGGCAGTACAGTAGAATCTAAAGCATGTGAAGATATTATAAATAATACGTTATATGATTATGGTCTTTATTTAGCTGAACAAGAAAATAAAAATATTGAAAACTTTCAAAAACAAGTTTTTGAAAAAAATATAAAGACCAAAGTTATGAGCAATATAGATTCTTTTATAAATTTTAAGGAATAAACATGATTTACGAATCAAACACATATTCATCTCGCGTAAATGATGCGATGGTTTTATCTAATATATTGTTAAAAATAAATTCTATTATATACGATAAAGATATTTTATTTCTTGTTTTTAAAAATGAACAAGACGTAATTAATGTCGTTACTAAATCTTTTATAAAAGAACTTGATTTGTTAGAAAACACAAACAAAGATAAAACAAGAGAACAAATATTAAAATTATATTCGCAAAATAAATCTTATTTTGAAAATACATTCTCAGTTAATATTTCTGAAGTAGACAAATTAAATAATAATAAAGAAAAAGCAGATTTATTGCTCAAAAACATAATAAAAAATATTTATAATCTTGAATTGTTTACGACATTCATATCATTCAATAATGTTTTTTTTCAAAATGCAATTGATTGTCCAATAATTGTTGAAGAACGCGAAAAAATAGCAAATAAATATGATTTAAATAATAAATCAATAACATCAAATTTTATTTTAGATGTAGATACAAAATTTTCAGCTACAAAACAAATATATTATTATGATTCCGATTATATTTTTAATAATCAACAATTGATGAAAAATGGATTTCATTTAGAAAAATATGTTGTTTTTGATTTTGATTTAAAAAGATTTGAAGAATTAATACCAGCGAGTAACAAATTTGGAAATCTTTTAAAAACCAATCTAAATTTATCCATATTCTTGTCTGATAATACTACTAAAAATAGAAATATTGTTGTCAACCCGCAGATATTTAAAAAAATATTTGCATTTCAAATCACCGACAATAATTCATTGGATAGTGAGCTACAATTAGTAATTCAAAATTTTCCTAGTTTTATTTCTAATCTTAGGGTAGGTTCAAGATTGATATCAAGAATAGTTACCAATGAAACACAACAAAGTATAGAAACAATTTATGCAGCAGATAGTTTTAAAAAAATAAATAAAGTCAATGAAATTAATTTTCCCAAAGCCACTTTTGATATAATAAAAAATAAATCATTTCTCTTTATTTCTGACGTAGACGATCAGATTAAAAAACATAAACATATTCTAATTTCAAAAGCAGAAAGTGATCCGTTTAATTTTACAAATTTTAATATTATAAAAGTTCATGAATTTATTGACAAAACTATAATTACTTCAAAATTTGATAATCTTTATCAAATATTTGACAAATTAATTCCATTAGAAGAAATTAATACTTTAAGTAAACTATCCTCTGTTGCTTCTAGACAAAATACTATAAATTCCTATTTATCTGGAGACGTAATTCCACCAGATAATTTAGTAAATTTTGTCCAAAGTGCAAAAATTATAAATGAAGCTATAAAATCTTCCTTGGATCAGATAGTTATAAATAAAGGATATTAAAATGAACAGTTCCATCGGACCAAAATTACCATTAACTTTAGACAAGAAAGATGGATTTTTGATGATCGATAATTATGTCGATGAAATAAAACAAAATTTAAAAATCTTATTTTTAACTGCTCCCGGTGAAAGAGTTTTTGATAAGAATTTTGGTATAGGGGCTAGAAATTTTCTTTTTGAAAATCCAACGCCGACACTATCTCAGGATTTAAAATCAAGAATAAAATCTCAAATTTCTATATACATGCCAATAATACAAATTGTAGATATACAAGTTATTATTGACAACACAATAGATAATTTATTTTATTTAGTTTTTAAATATACCATTCCGTCGATAAATGTTGGAGATGAACTTACATTAACATTTGATTAATATAACTATTTATAGACATGGCAAATAAAAAAATCACTCCAATCAATTATACGTCAAGAGAGTTCGTTTCTATTAAAAACGAATTAGTCGAATATTCTAAAAGATATTACCCTGATACATACAAAGATTTTAGACAGGCATCTTTCGGTTCATTAATGACAGATATGGTTTCTTATGTGGGTGATATACTATCATTTTATTTAGATTATCAAGCAAACGAATCGTTCCTATTAACATCAATAGAGAGAAAAAATGCAATAAATAATGCTAGATCCCTTGGATATAAATTCAACGGCTCTCCTTCCTCTAGCGGTATAATAGCAATTTACATAGCTGTTCCGGGCGATGATGCTGGACCATATGTAGATTATATTCCTACTTTAAAACAAGGTGCGATCTTAACAAATAATTACGGTGTTCCTTATATTTTAAATGAAACGGTAGATTTTAGTGTTGGTTCCGAAATAACTTTGGGACAAAAAGACCCTAACACCGGAGAAGCAAAAAGCTACATCTATAAAAAATATGCCAAAATAATTTCAGGCGTTTTGACTTCAGAAGATTTTACTCTAGGAAATTTTAAGAAATTTTTAAAGCTAACTCTAAGTTCGGCTAATGTTGTTGAGATTATATCTGTAAAAGATTCAGAAGGAAATGTTTATTACGAAGTAGATTCATTATCCCAAAATATTATTTATCGTTCGTTAAAAAATAATAACTCGGACAAAACTGAAACACCATTCATTTTAAAACCTGTTTCGGCACCAAGACGTTTTTCTGTTGAACATGATGGAGATGGAAATACAATTTTACAATTTGGTTTTGGCTCAGACTCTAATCTTCAAACTTTAGCGGTTGTTGATCCGTCAGAGGTTGTTTTGCAACAATATGGTAAAGACTACGTAACTGATCAAACATTCGACCCAAACAATTTAATATCAACAGACAAATTAGGAATTGCGCCCTCTAACACAACATTAACCGTGCTATATAGAACGAACGATACAACTAATGTCAATTCTGCCGTTAATTCAGTTAAAAGCATAACAAATGTTAAATTTATATTTCCAAAAGACAACATAGACTCGGTAATAAAATCAAACGTTGTTAATAGTATAGAAGTAGATAACGAAGAACCAATAGTTGGTAGTGTCTCGGTTCCGGAAACAGAAGAAATAAAAATAAGAGCATTGGGATATTTTGCAGCGCAGAATAGAGCAGTTACAAAACAAGATTATATTTCAATGATTTATAATCTACCTTCAAAATTTGGTTCAATTAAAAGAGTTAACATAACGCAAGATAAAGATTCTTTCAAAAGAAATCTTAATGCGTATGTCGTTTCTGAAGATAAAGATGGATACTTAACCTATGCAAACAACACGACAAAATCTAACTTAAAAAACTGGATTTTGAATTATAAAATGATAAATGACACAATAGATATTCTAGACGCTAAAATTGTAAATATAGGTGTTGACTTTGAGATAATAGCTTCACTGGAAAAAAACAAACACGAAGTTCTAGAAGAAGCTCTCACAACTTTAAAAACAGAGCTTTTTAATAAAAAGTTTGATATCGGAGAATCCTTTTACTACTCAGATGTTTATAATATTTTAAACAGAATAGACGGAGTTATGGATACCACAAAAGTCACCATAAGGTCAATCAATGGAAGTAATTATTCTCAAGTATCTTTTGACATTGCAAGCCAAACATCAGCAGATAATAGATACGTGGAAGTTCCAGAAAATTACATTCTTGAAATTAAATTTCCTCACTTAGACATTAGGGGCGTAGTTAAATAATGGCTATAAAAAGATACGTGGCGTCAGCCGATAATACAATAACCAATGCTTTTAAAGCCAATCTTTCTACAAGAGGAACTGGCTCTAACATGGGCGCAGCCGATGTTTTAGAGGTTTTCTCCATATTTGGTCAAGCTGACTCTTCAAGTATAGAAAAATCAAGATTTTTAGTTCAATTTCCAGTTTCTACAATTTCGACTGATATATCAAATGGCACTGTCCCGTCTAATGCTTCGTTTTACCTAAAGTTATTCAATGTAAAGCATGGAGAAACACTTCCAACGAATTTTAATTTAGAAGTTAAAGTTGTCACAGGTTCTTCATGGGATGAAGGAACTGGATTAGATATGAACGAATACACAGATATTGGTGTATCCAACTGGATTTCTGCTAAAAGTTCTAGTTCTGGTATAACTAACTGGTCTAGCCAAGGTGGAGATTATTATGCTAGTCCTGTATATACTGCTTCTTTTGATAGTGGAACAGAAGATTTAGAAATAGATGTGACAGACACTGTAAACTCATGGTTGGCTGGCACTAAAAATAATTATGGCTTTGGAGTTATGCTATCGTCTAGTTTAGAAAATTCAACTTTACGTTCATACTATACAAAGAAATTTTCAGCAAGAAGCTCTGAATATTTTTATAAAAGACCAATTATTGAAGCCAGATGGGATTCCTCTAAACAAGACGACAGAGGCAACTTTTATGCAAGTAGCTCAATGGTTTCCTCAACAGATAATTTAAATACGCTATTTCTTTATAATTATGTGAGAGGTCAATTAAAAGATATAAATGGGGTAGGAACTGGCAGTATCTATGTTAATCTTTATGCTACATTAGGTGGTTCTATTTTAACCACCGCACCTAACACTCCAATTACTGGTGGTTGGGCTTCGACTGGTATTTACTCTGCTTCTATCGCATTAAATACAACAGCTAGCACTGTCTATGATGTTTGGTTTAGTGGCAGTAATCAATACCATACAGGGACTATTGCATTAAAAACTTTTAATAATTCGGAACTTATTAACACCGACAGAAAAATTATTTCAATTTCAAATTTAAAAAGTTCATATACAACAAGCGAATATCCAAAACTAAGACTTTATGTAAGAAGTAAAAATTGGAGTCCAACTATTTATACTAAGGCAACAGCAGACGTTGAACAAGAGTATATTAAAAATTTATACTACAGAGTGTATAGAGTACAGGACGGTTTAGATGTTATCGCAAATGCTGCTACAGCATCAACAAACCACACAAAAGTTTCTTACGATATTTCAGGTAGTTATTTTCCATTAGATATGTCTTTATTTGAGCCGGGATACATGTATGCCCTCAAATTTATAATCAAAGAAGAAAATAATTACTTAAAAGAAACAGATGAAGTCTTCAAGTTTAGGGTTGATCAATGAGCTTAAAAGATATTTTTAATTCAGAGAAGAAAAAGAAAAACAATCTAACTACAACAAATTTCCAAAATTTAACAGATCTCGGAGAGTCAGTTGAAGTTGAGTCTGTTGATTTTATTGTTGAAAGCAACAAAGAACTTAAAAGATTTATTCCTCCTGTCGATTACGCAACTGCATCAAATTTTACAAAATTTGGTTTAGCTGAACGATATTACGAAGAATCAATTGAAAGAATTACAAGCTTATATCCGTTTGATGGTTCCCTAAAAGAAAAGAAAGAGTGGAGAAATAATTCAACTCCGCTCGATCTTTATATCTTTGATAAGGAATATCCAAAAACAACCGGCTATGTAAATTTTGCTTCTGGTGGTTGGGGAACAAAAAGTGGCGCTTTAAGCCAAGGATATGGTCTCCCAACTACAGTAGAATATATTTCTTTTTTGAATAGAGCTGTAGATAATAAATTAGATAATATCAATGATCCTTCTGCCAAAAGAAGAGAAAATACTAGATTTATTTTTTCTACTGGCAGCACGATAGAATTTTGGTTAAAGAAAAACAGTTTTGCAAACGCCACTACCCAGACTTCTAAAGAAGCAATCTTTTATACAAAAACATATGATGATGCCAAAAGATTAGTCGTATTTGTTTCTGGTGGAACAAATAATACTTCTTCAATATATACAAGTTATTATACTTTAAATCCTCCCTTTGGAGTAACGACAGAGTTTGAGATAGATTTTGATACTGGTCTATCTACAATTGCTGACTCTACTTGGCACCATTACGCGATAACGTATGGAAGCTCGTCAGCCGGTTATTCTTTAGAATTTTATATTGACGGAGTATACAAACAAACAAAAACAAGTGTCGGACCAATTGTAAATTTAACTGGCGCAGCAGTAAGTTCTTTAGGTGCATTAAAAGGTCCATTAAATTCAATATCTGGAGATTTAACTGGGTATGGTAAATTGTCTGGTTCTATCGATGAATTTAGGTTTTGGAATGTAAAAAGAACAGCAAAACAAGTCGGTAGATACTATATAACTTCTGAAATTGGTGATGGAGTTAATACAGATGACGCAAACACGGACTTGGGAATACATTTTAAATTTAATGATGGAATTACAACCGATTCTGGTATTGATGCCAGAGTTTTAGATTATTCTGGTAGAACTTGCGATGGTACTTTTGTTGGTTATTCTTCCACTTCACGTTCCACTGGTTCGGCTATAGATGACGCAGGATTCTCAGAGCCAAAAGATCCAATTATATATTTAAATCACCCTGATGTAGTTTCTTACAAAGAAACAAAAATGGATGAGGGTAGAGCATACGATTTTTCAAATGCTGGTAATCTTTACAAAAAATTTCCAGCCTTTATGTTGGATGAAGACGAAGAAGGTGGTTTTGTATTAAGAAATTTAACACAAATTATGGCAAGTTATTTGGATCAGTTGTATCTACAGATACAATTTTTACCAAAAATGAAGCAAATAGAATATACTGACGAAGCCAATAAACCACACAATTTTTATGCAAAAGCATTAGAAAATGCTGGTTTTCCTTCAATAGATTTATTTGAAGATATTGAGGCTTTTAACAAATATCTAAATAGAAGTGAAAAACAACTATTTGAATCAGATTTTCAAGAAATAAAAAATAGAATTTACCAGAACATCTATAATAATCTACCATATATTTTGAAAAGTAAGGGTACGGAAAAATCCTTTAGAAATCTGATCCGTTGTTTTGGCGTAGATGATGAGATTTACAAATTAAATTTATATACAGATAATTCTGAGTACCTAGTAAAAGAACAATACCGAAATTCTACAATTAGTAAAAATTATATAAATTTCAATCAATTGTATAATACAGATGCTGTAGTGTACACTTATCCAGATAATACCAATCCAAACAGTGTTGGTTGGATTTCTGGTTCTAATTCAACGTTAGAAAGCAATATAGCAAACACATATGAGTTTGAAGTTATATTTCCTAAAAAAGCAGATGTAAGTGATTCTTATTTTGTTCCTTTTGAAGATACACAATCTTCAATATTAGGTATTGTTTCTGTTAACACATCTTCACAAACAGATACAACAATACCAACAAATAATTTAGCAAACTTTGAATTTTATGCGGTTAGACCAGAATCTTTATCTGATAATGTTTATTTTGTTTTAACAAGCTCGTTTTCTTCATCAGTAGCATCTGATAATTTCTATTTAACTTCTAGCTTAATAAAAGGAATATATGATGACCAAAAGTGGAATTTTGCTATTAGAATCAAACCACAAGGTTATGACATAGGGAATTTAGCAAGTCCAAGTAGTCCTACAGATTATACTTTAGAAGTTTACGGTGTAAGTGTCGTAGGCGATTATAAAGTTGATGAAATAAATCTTTCAACAACAATCGGTACTAATAGAGGTAATGCTTTATTAACAAAAGCAAGAAGATTATATGTTGGTTCTAAAAGAACAAATGTTACTGGCTCTACGCTGGTAAGGTCGGATACTAAAGTATCCTCTGTCAAAGTTTGGTATGATTATTTAGATGACGATACAATATATAATAATGCAATTCAAGGTGATGTAGATGGTAATGAATCACCATATAAGAGTGCTTACTTAGGACAAACACAATTAAGTGCAACGTTTATTCCAAAGATAGATACGTTGGCTTTAAATTGGAAATTCAATAAAGTTTATTTGTCAGATACAAATGGTAACTTTACAGTAATAGATAACTCGTCTGGTTCTGCTAATTATGGTTCTTCAAAATATGGTCAGTTGGGAAATATATTAAAACAACAGCATACGGGTAGAGGCGATTTCTTTGCGGCAGACACAAGAATTATATCAAAAGAATATACGCCAGTATTACGTAAAAAAGATATAGAACAACTTTCTACTGAAGATACAATTAGTATTTTAAACAATGACGATCTAACATTTACAAAAGATACAAGACCGATTAGAACATATATCTCCGTAGAACGAAGCATGTACCAAACAATCTCAGAAGAGATGTTAAAGTTAATGTCTTCTATTAAGAGTTTTTCAAATCTTATTGGTGAACCACAAAATAGATATCGCCATGAATACAAAGAGATGTCAAAACTTAAGTCTCTATTTTTTGAATCAATCGGGAATACCCCAGATTTTGAAAAATATGTAGAATACTATCAATGGTTAGATGTTTCTCTCAACAGAGTGATTGAAAATCTATTCCCAGCATCAGCGAACTTCTCAGAAGAAATCAATACAATGGTTGAAAGCCATGTATTGGAAAGAAATAAACATAAGTGGAAATTCCCAACTATGGAATTTAAAACACCTGAGCCACAAGCTGGTTTGATTGGTGTTAATAAACATTTGTATAATTGGAAGTATGGTCACGCTCCTATTCCTTTACAACAAACTACAAGTAGCTTATGGTGGAACAAGAGAGCAGAAAGAAGCGGACCCGTTTTATCTTCTTCAAATGCTGCTGTAAATTCAAACAAAACAGACATTCTGTCTGTTTCTTATCAAGTTTTGAATAGAAGTTATACCACACCTGTTCGCTATACAGTTGATGAAGCGAAACAATATGTTGGTGGTACTGGTATTAAAAATAAAAAGTTCGACTATTATAAGCCAAGTCGTTCCGATATATCAGTTGATGTAACTTCAAATGTAATTCAACCAGATACAACGGATTATTCTGATTTAAATAGAAAATATGATGCACAGTCAATTTACTCTGCTGATGGTAAAAAATTTAGATTTTTAACTCCATTTTCTTACTATCAGAATCAAAGACAAATCACTGGTTCAACTCAAACAATTACAACAAATCATTTAGATGTTTACGGACCTAGCTATGAAGTTCCAATGCAAGGTCCATTTACTGAAAAATATGTTGGTGGTAACTCTTATCGTCATCAACAACTATTTTCAACTGGTTCTAATAGAGCAGAAGCTTATATTTTAAGCGGTTCTAATACAAATAGAGTTATTAGAAACCCATTTAATGTAAATGTAAATCAAGCTCGTTCTGATTTTTATAGAGAAGAATTGGCAAAAAGACCAGTTAATATTAAAAATATTGCACAAACGACTGGCTCTACAATAATTGGTAACTACGATAAAAAATATCAATATTTTCAGACCAGCAATAGAAATGTAAATAATCTATTCTTTACAAAAAATAATGGTATTTCATCTGTAGGTCGAGCCGATCCATACGTTTCTGGCTCTAACACATGGACACTTCCAAATCGTACAAGAACGGAAACTGTTTTTGTTGAAAGATTTAGCGCACCCGGCGATGCCGTAACAATGGGCGAGGGCGCTTTGGATGTTAAGTCCGCACAATTTTCTGTGTACAACGCTTTACCATTTAGAAATTTAAATGTAAGAACCGCTCTTAAAAAATTCTTAACAGATCCAAGTAGCCACGGCTATGTTTCTGGTTCGTCTGTAACCGCATCATTTCATAAAGTTCCAAAGAATTCTTATTCTAATATTGCTGGTTCTACAAATAATGACAATTATTGGATTCAACATCCAATTCCGCAATGTGATTTGAATTATAGCTGGATAAATGAAATTGCTAATTCTGGTTCGACTTGCGATAATTATACATTTAGCAGTGCAAGCAGCATAACAAATACAAATGGGAACACTTTGTCACAATCAGTTGATTATGTTGGTTTAAACTTCTACGTAATTGACCCAATTTATACTGCATCAAATTTATTTGACAATAATACAATTGGTAGTGGTTCTTTAAACAGTTATATTAATAGTACAAATGGCTACTATACTTTAACTAAAGAACAAGCTTTTTCTGCATTAATGTCAAAAAGAAACGGTGGACATGGTTTTGCAGCTTGGAATCAAATTAGAGGTGGTGAAAAACCACTAGCAAAATATTTGAGATATAATAACATTCTTCCTGTGGAAGAAAAAACTTTGCTTCCAATACCAAGCAGCCTTTCTTTTGATGGCGGTATTCCAAAGTTTAATTTTAGTAATATTTTAGTTAGCACAACTAAAAATTACATAGAACCCCCAATAACTGTAAATTATCCTGTTCAATATAAATTTAAAGTTTCTAATAATATTAATGGGAAAGTTGTCGATACGGTTACTCCGTTTGTTTTCTCTCATGAAAATAATACAACTTATTTTGCTAATCAAGAATTAAATGACAAATATGTTGATGTTAATAAAATACCAAAACAATTGTATGAAAAAATAAACGAATTAATTAAAACAGATAATAGTCCAATAAAAGAAGTACAAGAATTTAAATATGTAGAAAAACTATTCCCACGAAAAGTAAATGCTTATCGTGGCATAGTGAGAGGAAGAACCGAATATACAGAAACAACAGAGCAAAAAAATCAGAATCCAATACAAAGAAGAACTTTCTGGAGGGATAGTTTGTCTGATCGATTGCGTTCCTCTGTTAATAGCCAAGGTCGAACTTTGTTAGTGCCAATTTCAGTTAATGCGCTTGAAATTGCTGCTGATATTAGTAATAATGTGCAATATGGTGGGGAATTATTACTTCCCGGTACTTATTATCCAGCACTTCCCTTCTTGTCTAGAACACAGTTAACAGCTTCAGCGGCTTATGTGTCTTCTCCAAATTTTGATTATGATGCTTTTATGTTGGATTCTACAATAGAATATTTAAGAAACAATACATATCAAGAAGCACAGATCAACCCTTGGTATGACACTTATAATGATTTCTCTAAAGATATTCGGTCTATTGCTAAAGATTATACATTAATACCAGAATTTAAAATTAGCGATCATATACCATATTTTATATCTGGTTCTGATTTTAATTTTAATTCAAAAGAACTAGAAAATTTCTTAAATATAGACGGTGCCTCTATTTCTTCAAGTGCTCAACAAAATTTTTATAAAGTATATTCTCATACAGATTTTATAAATAATTTTGCTAACTTTGAAAATGATATGGAAGATATTGGAATTGACGTTCTCAATAAAACAATGAAAGTGAAAATGTCAGTTATTAAAAAACTTCTTCCATACAATGGTTTTTATCCATCTGCTAGAACGCTACAGATGGCTACTTTGTTTTCTAGTTCTTTTTCTGGCACAACTACTGGTGGATATTATGTAGAAAATGTGGCAGAAGATTTTCTTTCGGGCGATTATGATGGATATCCAGCGTTTTTCTCTGGTTTCTTTTCCCCCGGTATCTTGTATAATACAATTAAATCGGGTATAGGAGTAGATTTTCCAGCTCATACTGGTTCCAAGGGTGTAGGAGATTTTGAATTTCCTACCGGGATGATCCCCTCGGCAGATTATCGACTTAAATTCGAATCACTAATCAGTCCCAACAAAACCAATCTACCTGTTAGTCAATCAATCGGTATTTATTCTGGCTTTGGTTCATTTGCAAGTGCGTCATGGAATGGTGCAAAAAATAACTCATTGTATGAATTAGCAATGAATAATTTCTTAGGAGAAACAATTAAATTCTTCTTAAAAGAACAAACTACTCAAGTTCATGTTTCTGCAAAACAAAGTGAATATAAAATTTTAGATAAAAATAAAACTTATTATATGGATATTTCTGTCTATAAAAGTCCAGATGATTTTATTATGTACGAAAGTACCACGACTCATTTTAACACTTCCGGCAAGGGAGCAGCTTATGGTTCGCAATACTATCTTACTAACTTTAATAATTCAACCAGTAACGCTTTTAAAGATCCTGTATATGCATCTTGTACTCCTCCATATTTTTATGGAAAATCTACAGTTAGGCTTTCTTTCAAGCCATCAGAAAATAGAGTTTATGCGCCATCAGAAATCATATCTGGCATAACTTCTAGTTTCTTTAATTCCTGTAATATTAATAATGGTAATCGTTTAACAGCAAGTGCGGATAGTGGTTCTATAATGAGAATAGACGCTTCTATAAATTATAAAAACATAACTACTGTTAAAGAAATTACTTATAATGCATTTGGAGATGTTTCATTAGTAACGGATAAACCAGCTAATTCTGGATATGACGTTTGGACAATATCTCCAAAGATGGAAACACCAATATTTAATTATTCCGATAAAGATCCTGATTATGATCGCGGTATGTGGGTTAATTATAAAGATAATCAAGGAAACAGCAAAGAAGGCGTTTTCTTAGAAATCTCAGATCCGTTCCCTCAAAAAACAAATACTAACGATCCTCTTACTGGTTCTTTAATCGACGTTTGTAAATTTGATACAGTTAATTCTGTTAAAAAACTTGGTCAACTTGCGGATTTGAAAGAAATCTCTGAGGCTATTGTAGCCATTCCTATTACTAAGGATAACAAGAGATACGAGATTCCATCTGATACATTTAAGCTTTTACAAAATCCAAATTTGGCAAATGCAGCAAAACCACTTAATCCTAAGCCTTCAAAAGCTTTACAGGACATGTATGAGAGAATACAAAATTATGTATTCCCGCCTCATTTAGACTTTATTAATAATAAATCTGTTAAGCCGTTTGGTATGTATATATTTGAATTCACCAGCACGTTAAGCAAACTTGATCTTGGAAAAATTTGGCAAGGAGTAATGCCAGAAATTGCTACAAAAATTGAATTAGAAGAACAGGTAATTGAGCATGGTTTTGGTGAAGGAGACATTTTTAACAATAAATTTGATCCTGAAACAAGATGGATTGTCTTCAAAGTTAAAAGAAAGGCGGAAAATAGTTATTACAATTCAGTAGCTGGTGCAAGCCAAGATACAAGATTTGATTTCCAATTCCAGATCGGAAATGAAAAGATATCAGCGAAAAAATCTATCCTGCCATATAGTTATAATTGGCCATATGACTTTTTCTCATTAGTAGAATTAGCTAAAATGGATGCAGAAATAACGTATAAGAAGAAATAAAAATGGAATTTTTTAACAGAAAAGAAGAAGTTTTAGAAATTCAACTTACACAAAGGGGTAAAAAACTTTTATCCGAAGGCGAGTTTAAACCTTATTATTACGAATTCTTTGATGATGATCTCTTATATGATACCACTGGTTGTGGCTTTACGGAAGAACAAAACAGTTCTATTCCAAGGATAAAAGAAACGCCAAGAATAAAAACACAAAATATTGTTCATGGCGTAGAGACTGAGTTTAATATTGAGAAGCAAAGCAAATATCCCGATGAAGTAAAGAAAGCTTATTTACATAATAAAAATCACGAACCATTAAGATATGCTCTTGGTATTGCAGATTATTCAAAAAGTTATGCTCCAGCTTGGAATTTATCCTTAAAAACGGGCGAATTAGTAACTGGTTCTTTTTCACAAACGTATAGTCCAGAAGATGATTATTATGAGTATATACCTCAACTTCAATGCACATGTTCTTATTTGTATGAATCAAAGAAGAATAAAGATGTAGAGTACTACCTAGAAGAACAATCAGATACAATGAATGATAAAATCTATCATAAATCTGATTTGTTCGAAGACCAAACCTATTACACAATAAGACAAAAAAATAATTTACACATAATTTTAAGCGAACTTAATTCTATATTCGATAAAGAAAATTTTGATATAGAAATCTTTGAAGTAGAAAAAGTTGAAAAACAAAAAGACAATCTTAATAAATTAACATTTAATAATATCTTCTATGAAATAGAAGATAACTTTATTAATATTGAAATTAATGAATCTACTAATATTAATAAAAATGATGTAGAATGGTATTTTAGTATTTCTGATGACCAAACAATTATGGAAGAAGAACAAGCTATTTTACCAACCGGCGATATGATAGATTTTGTTGATTACAATGCTGAAAACTCGGAGAACCCCTGCTAATGGCAACAAGTGCTGAACTATTAAATGATATTACTCAATTACTTCCCAATATTTTTATTGAGAAAGTAACACTTGAAACTTTGCCGCCAAAACCAGAGTTGGACAAGGACGAGAAAATTAAAATCAAAGTTTCTCTTTCTATGAGAGATATAATAGAAAAAGACGGGTTATCTCAATGGTTTACCAAACAAGATATACTAAAATATATTAATGTATATTGCTTATTAATAAAAGATCAAGCAACTTTAAATCAAATTTATAATTCAAACTATAATTATAATCAAATTTCATCACTTTTTACTGCAAAAAATAAACAAAATAATAAAAATTTAGAGGATAATCAAAAAAAATCAATTGAAATTTCAGTACCTGAAGATATAAACAAAATAATCATAAAAAATGATAAAAATGAAGACGAATTGATTTTACCTTTTTCTACAGATTTTGAAACAACAATAAAAGGTAATGATTCTTTTTTGTCTATATTGGCATTTGCTACTTTTAATTTAAAAGAATTTTCTGAATATTTTGGTATACAAGGGATCTCGGAGGAGAATGCTTTATCAAAAAGCTTTTCTTCAGAAGTAATATTAAAAAATGGAATTACTGTAGCTGAGAAGCAATATTTTATAATTGAAGAAACTGGTGAATTTTATTACGGTCAATTCCATGTTGAAAAAGACAATAATCAAAATCTTATTTTTAAAACAGGTTTGGTAATTGGTCAGGGATCAAAATTAGTAATTCAAAAAGAACCAAATACAATCGTTAATGATTATAGAATTAGAAAATCAGGCAACTTTTTGCAGCTGGATGAAACAACAATAGTTAATAATGTCTATAAAAACTCTGAACAAATTAAAAAATTATCTAATCCTGCTGGTCAAAAATCTGCACATTATTTTAGTGATCCATTTATTTCCTTAGACGAAAAAGGAAATAGTAGGCTTACATTCTTTTTCAACAAAGAAAAATTTATTTCAGATAATTGCTATTATAAACAATTATTAAATCCAGAAACAATTTCAAAAGATGTCATTACCAAAGATATAACTGTTTACAGAATAAGAAAAGAAATAAATGAAATAGATAATTTAAGTGAAAATAATTCTATCTTGGTTGCTAAGAATTCATATGGTGGCGGTCAATTTGATACTTTAAAGGAAGTGACCGCAAAAGAAGTATCCACAAATAAATCATATGTAACAGAACTTGCCGTAGAAGGTACTAGTAAAAAAGCTTACTCTATAAAGTCATATTCTGTTTTTGATTTAAAAGCCAATGAATTAAATTATGGATTTTATAAATATAAAGTTGTATTAAATATTATAGATCCTACAATGAAATTATTAAAAGATCTTGTTCGTTCTATCTTACAAAATGACAATGAAGATAAAAAAAAGAATGGCTTGTTATCAAATCTTCAAGAATATTACAATGTGGCTATTTCTAGTAGAAAAGTAGCACCAGAAAAAATACCAAACAGTGTTGTTACAGTTACAAGAAGTGAACCATATTTTAATATTTTAACTGGAAAATTTAATAAATATTTCGCCAAAGAGAACCAACAAATTATTGAAGCTGTTGAAGCCTCTTTCAAGACTTTTATTGATGCCACTGGCACCGTAGGATACTTCCCATTTAATGATCCAAAATCGCCATTATACCAAAAAAAGAACAAAGACGCATTAGTTAACTCGTTAAAGAATATGTATGACCCTATTAGCGCATCACCAGAGTCGATCGGCATACTTATTGAAATTGTTCAAGATTTTACAGATTATTTAAAAAATAAATTTAATTTTGAAAATCTTCAAGTGTCTTCAAAAATTAATAATACAAAAAATAATTTTATTACTTTAGAACATGTTTTTGATACGTCGCTAGAAAAAAAGGAATTTAATCCAAATTTAAAGTATAATAATTATTTCAATGCCTCCATTTCAAACGGTGTCGGTTTTAAAGTAATAAACCCATCAGAAGATAATACAAAAAAGATGGGATTAAATTTTGTTAAAATTATAAAATATAAACAAGATACCGATTTAATAAGCAATAGGTACTTTAATAATGTAACAAATATTAATCTTTACAAAATATATGGGAATGAATTCCTTAGCAAAAAGTACTATGATTTTGAAGATACATTTGAAAATGATGATGCAAGATATGCGCTGTTACCAGTTTCATCTGTCAATACCCTGACAGCAAAATACCAGATTGATAAATTGCCAGACATATTTTCAGATCAACAATTTTATCAAAATATGATGCTTGATATTATTAATTACAATACAA
>JACCDP010196911.1_pt1 | contig 16401 bp, 12 predicted proteins | sample 7445841 | NCBI WGS metagenome assembly JACCDP01 (sample SAMN15323441, study PRJNA562643) | freshwater metagenome | isolation source: river surface water | place: USA:Blue River Watershed | collected 2017-08-17 | reverse complement strand
ACGTTTGCGACGGACAACGGAAGGTTGATAAGTACGTTTCATTTTGAGTCTCGCTAATCGGGAGAAGCTAGGAAAAAAGTAAAGGGCCTAGGCCATGTTACGGCGGTTTTGACCAGAGCCTGCGCAGCGCGCAGGGAACCTTGAATTAGACAGCATTTTCTGCATATCTGTCAATAAGTTAGAAGAGATTTGCGATGACATTCGCATTAACTCGATATCATTTAATTAACTTTAAAAATAGCTCACAGCCTTGGGTGTTTGAATAACTGCTAATGCAGGGACTTATGTTGCTAATTACTTAGGCAACACACACAAAAATAGCGATCACAACAAACTAAATAAATGAAAAAAACTATTTTTTTAGCGAATTGATTCACTTATTGTAATTAGATAAGGCTGAATTACTTACACTGTTTTGAATCAAGAGCTTAGCCTAAGTGTGAATGAAACCATAATTTTGATTGTTATTTAAAAACATAATTGCTGAGATTTTCAGAATCTGCCTGTGGATAACTTCGCTTGAGAAGAGTAAAATAGGAAGTCAATTTGAGCCGCAACTAAGGTTGCTGCGCGCGCTGTAATCCAAACTAGAGTGGCTAGTTGAAACACTCGCAAATAGAAAAAATATGGAAGATTTTTGGCAGACTTGCTCTACTCGCTTAGAGCAAGAACTGACTCCACAACAATTCAGCGCTTGGATCAAGCCGCTCGCGCCTCTCGATTTCGAAGATGGGCGTTTGAGGATAGCTGCGCCTAATCGCTTCAAGTTGGATTGGGTAAAAACACAATTTGCTGATCGCATTACAAGTATTGCGAATGATTTTTGGCAAAGCCCTGTGGATGTGCAATTTGTATTAGATCCACGCGGATTCAGTAAAAAACCTGCTCCACTATCAACCGTTCCGGCAACAACACAGACAGACACGCAAGGCGTGGTGCCTGAAGTTCGCTCTGATCCATCTGCTGAGACAAGTGCGCGACGTGATCAGAGTCGAATTAATTCTGCATTAACGTTTGATAGTTTTGTGACGGGTAAGGCAAATCAATTGGCGCGTGCAGCAGCAATACAAGTTGCAAGTAATCCAGGTAGCTCATACAACCCTTTGTTTTTATATGGCGGTGTAGGATTAGGTAAGACGCATTTGATACATGCGATAGGCAATCAAATATTAGCGGACAATCCTTCAGTAAAAATTCGTTATATCCACGCTGAACAATATGTGCGAGATGTCGTTACCGCCTACCAGCGCAAAGGGTTTGATGATTTCAAACGCTATTATCATTCTTTAGATTTATTATTGATTGATGACATACAGTTTTTTGGTGGGAAAAGTCGAACACAAGAAGAATTTTTTTACGCCTTTGAGGCACTGATAGCAGCGAAAAAACAAATCATTATTACCAGTGATACCTATCCTAAAGAAATTACGGGGATGGACGATCGTTTAATTTCTCGCTTTGATTCCGGTTTAACTGTTGCAGTTGAGCCGCCAGAATTAGAAATGCGTGTTGCGATTCTGTTGAAAAAAGCTTTGCTAGAGGGCGCGGCATTATCTGATGACGTAGCGTTTTTTGTTGCTAAACATTTGCGATCGAACGTACGTGAATTAGAGGGTGCGTTAAGAAAAATTCTTGCCTACTCGCGCTTTCATGGCAAAGACATCACAATAGATTTAGTCAAAGATGCATTAAAAGATTTATTGTCGGTACAAAATCGACAAATCTCCGTTGAAAACATACAAAAAACCGTGGCAGATTTTTTCAACATAAAAATCGCCGATATGTATTCAAAAAAACGTCCTGCGAATATTGCAAGACCGCGCCAAATTGCTATGTATTTGGCAAAGGAGCTGACACAAAAAAGTTTGCCAGAAATCGGCGAGTTATTTGGTGGGAGAGATCACACCACAGTGTTACATGCAGTCCGCAAAATTGCTGCAGATAGAAGTAAGAGTCCAGAGTGTAATCATGAGCTCCATGTATTAGAACAAACCCTAAAAGGTTGATGAAGTCCACAGACGTCTTGAAACAAAAAATAAACAACCAGATTTTTAATTCTGGTGTGTTCTGCGAAAGGAAAACACAATGCAATTGGTAAAAGCAACCAGAGACGCTTTATTGCGCCCTCTGCAAATTGTGAGTGGTATTGTCGAGCGTCGGCATACATTGCCGATTCTGGCCAATATCCTCATCCGCAAAGACGGATCAAAAGTCACACTCTTATCGACAGATATAGAAGTGCAAATTAGTACGCACGCAGAAATTGGTTCGGGTAGTGATGTCACTGCAACGACAGTGGCTGCTCGTAAGCTACTCGATATTTTGCGCGCTTTGCCAGATACACAAGAAGTCGCGCTGACTATGACGAATAAGCGTTTGACAGTGCAATCAGGGAAATCTCGCTTTGCATTACAAACATTAGCGGCGGAAGAATTTCCTACGGTAGCAGCAGCAGAAACCTACAATACGCATGTTAGCTTGCCACAAAAAACGTTGAAGCATTTATTCAACATGGTGCATTTCTCCATGGCACAGCAAGATATTCGTTACTACTTAAACGGATTGCTGTTAGTAGTTGAAGGCAATAACATCATTGCAGTTGCAACCGATGGACATAGATTAGCTTTTTCACAAATCGCGACAGAGCAGCAATTCACGCGTCAAGAAGTCATTATTCCGCGCAAAACAATTATTGAATTACAGCGCTTGTTAGAAGAAACAGATGATTTGGTAGAAATACATATCGCTGCAAATCAAGTTAAATTCACTTTCTCTAACATAGAGCTAATTTCTAAATTAGTTGAAGGTAAATTCCCTGATTACACACGCGTCATACCCAAGGGCTATAAAAATAATTTCACATTGAACCGTGATTTATTGCTGCGTTCCTTGCAACGTACTGCAATCATGACTTCCGATAAATTTAAAGGCGTACGCTGCATAATCGCCCCCGAAAGTTTGAAGATCAGTTCAACTAATGCCGATCAAGAAGAAGCAGTAGAAGAACTCGAAATTGAATACGCAGGTGATAGCGTGGATATAGGATTCAATGTCAGCTATTTACTTGACGTACTCAACAATCTGAAATGCGACAGCATTAATATCGCTTTAGGTGATGCAAATTCATCTGCACTCATCACTATTCCAGACGATGCTGATTTCAAATATGTAGTCATGCCAATGCGAATCTAATCGCACGCATTATGAATTTGTATGCGAAGGAGCTTGGCTGGCTCCTTCATTTTATTTATTCCAGAGTAATTTGTATCTGACTTATCGAAGGTAGCCATGTCTGCAAGTCCATCAGAAAACACGAATCAAGCTAATCAATACGGTGCATCCTCTATTCAAATCCTTGAGGGATTAGAGGCAGTAAGAAAACGGCCGGGTATGTATATCGGCGATACATCAGATGGCACGGGTCTACATCACTTAGTCTTTGAAGTCTTAGATAACTCTATTGATGAATCTTTGGCAGGACACTGCACGGAAATTCATGTCACGATTCATTCTGATAATTCTATTTCCATCACCGACAATGGCCGCGGTATTCCTACAGGTATTAAGTGGGATGACAAGCACGAGCCTAAGCGTAGTGCAGCTGAAATTGTTATGACGGAATTGCATGCTGGTGGTAAGTTTGACCAAAACTCTTATAAGGTTTCTGGTGGCTTACACGGTGTAGGCGTCTCTTGTGTCAATGCTTTGTCCAAGTTATTGCAATTAACAGTACGCAGAGATGGCAAACAGCATTACATGGAATTTGTACGTGGTGTTCCTCAAAACAGAGAAATCATTACACAAGATGGACATGAAGTATCACCAATAAAAGTAACCGGCGATACCGACAAGCGTGGTACAGCAGTTCATTTTTGGGCAGACGAAGAAATTTTTTCGCATGTAGAATTTCATTACGACATATTGGCAAAGCGTATACGTGAACTATCATTCTTAAACAATGGCGTACACATTAAATTAACGGATCAGCGTACTGGCAAAGAAGAAGATTTTGCTTTTGAAGGTGGTACACGTGGATTTGTTGAATACATCAATAAAAACAAATCAGTACTGCATCCTACGATTTTCCAAGCTACCGGCGAACGGTTGTCAGACCAAAACACCATGATTAGCGTCGATGTATCCATGCAATGGAATGATGCATATAACGAACAAGTTCTGTGCTTCACGAATAATATTCCACAGCGCGATGGCGGTACCCATCTAACTGGTTTGCGTGCAGCTATGACGCGCGTGATTAATAAATATATTGAAGAACATGAATTTGCTAAGAAAGCTAAAGTAGAAATTTCTGGCGATGACATGCGCGAAGGACTGACTTGCGTACTCTCAGTAAAAGTTCCAGAGCCGAAGTTTAGTTCGCAAACCAAAGATAAATTAGTTTCATCGGAAGTACGTGGCCCAGTCGAAGAAGTCGTTGCTAAAACTTTGACAGAGTATTTACTAGAAAAACCACATGACGCAAAAATCATTTGTTCAAAAATTGTAGAAGCGGCTCGGGCTCGTGAAGCAGCGCGGAAAGCACGAGAACTGACACGTCGTAAAGGCGTAATGGATGGTTTGGGTTTATCCGCAAAACTTGCGGACTGCCAAGAAAAAGATCCTGCTTTATGCGAACTGTACATCGTCGAGGGCGACTCTGCGGGTGGTTCGGCTAAGCAAGGCCGCGATCGTAAATTTCAGGCGATTCTTCCACTGCGCGGTAAAGTCTTGAATGTAGAAAAAGCACGTTTTGAAAAAATGTTGTCTTCTGAGCAGATCACAACATTAATCGCAACCTTAGGCACATCAATCGGTGCAGATGAATTCAATATTGATAAATTGCGCTATCACCGCATCATCATCATGACCGATGCTGACGTCGATGGTGCACACATACGCACCCTGCTGTTGACCTTGCTGTATCGTCAAATGCCTTTGTTGGTCGAGCGTGGCCATATCTATATTGCACAGCCGCCGCTCTATAAAGTTAAACATGGAAGAGATGAGCGTTATCTAAAAGACGATTTAGAAGAAGCCAGCTACATGATGCAGATTGCGCTGAATGAAGCAGAGCTAGTACCTGCAGAAAACAGTGCTCCGATTTCTGGCGATGCTTTGTCTGAATTAGTTCGTAAATACAATACAGCGAATGCGATTATTCGTCGCTTATCGCGCGCAATCGATCATGCGGCTTTATCTGCCATTATGACTGGGGTTACCTTAGATTTGTCCAATGCAGAATTAGCACAACAGTCTGCAAATGAAATGAGTAAGGCAATTAACGATCCAGCAGTAGAAGTCGTGTTTAGTCTTGATGAGCTATCTGATAAGCGCATGTTGCGTATACAGCGTCGATTACATGGCAACATGAAAGTCAGCGTGATTGATGCTGATTTCGTACGTGGCGCTGACTATTCAGTCTTAGCAGAAGCAGCAGCTACATTCAAAGGATTGATACGTCCAGGTGCGATCGTGCGACGGGGCAATGGTGACAAGAAACGTGAATCAGCGATTGTAGATTTCCATCATGCGATGGCGTGGTTACGTGATGAAGCTGAGCGCGGTGTTTCCAAGCAGCGTTACAAAGGATTAGGTGAGATGAATCCTGAGCAGCTATGGGAAACTACGATGGATCCTAAGGTGCGACGTTTACTCAAGGTTCAAATTGAAGATGCGATAGCAGCAGATCAAATTTTCACTACATTAATGGGTGACGATGTTGAACCAAGGCGTGCATTCATAGAAATTAATGCACTTGCAGCAGGCAACATCGACGTTTAATAATACGTAATGCAGTAAAAGATAAACGGCCCTTACGGGCCGTTTTGTTTGCAGTAAAAATTATTAACTTCTATTTTATGCAGCAAGTTTTTCAACTTCAGCAGTAGGAGCAGAAGCTCTAATTAAATAATCAAAAGCACCTAAGGCAGCTTTTGAGCCTTCGCCCATAGCGATGATGATTTGTTTATAAGGCACGGTTGTTACATCACCTGCTGCGAATACACCAGGCACTGATGTTTGACCATGTGCATCAATTTCAATTTCACCACGCACAGATAAAGCAATCGTATCTTTGATCCAATCCGTATTTGGTAATAATCCGATTTGGACAAAAATACCATCTAACTGTATTAATTTCTCCGAACCTGACTGTCTGTCGCGATAGCGTAAGCCATTTACTTTATTGCCATCACCAGTAACTTCAGTAGTTTGTGCGCTTGTGATGATAGTGACATTACGCAGACTTCTTAACTTGCGTTGTAAAACTTCATCTGCACGCAACTTCACATCATACTCAATCAAAGTGACATGACTGACTATGCCTGCTAAATCAATTGCAGCTTCTACACCTGAGTTACCACCACCTACAACAGCAACTGATTTGCCTTTAAATAAAGGACCGTCGCAATGCGGGCAATAGGCCACACCACGATTACGATATTCTTGTTCGCCTAGCACATTCAACTCTCTCCATCGAGCACCGGTTGCAATGATTACGCTCTTAGCTTGCAGACTAGCGCCGTTTTCTAATTGAACCGTAAATAAGTCGCCAGGAATTAAAGCAGAAGCTCGTTGTAACTTCATGACATCGACATCATAAGATTTAACATGCTGTTCAAGAGCTTGCACTAATTTTGGCCCTTCGGTCTCTTGTACAGAAATGAAATTTTCTATGCCTAATGTATCGAGGACTTGACCGCCAAAACGATCTGCCACGATGCCAGTGCGGATACCTTTACGTGCTGCATAAATCGCGGCAGCAGAAGCAGCTGGACCACCGCCTACAATCAACATATCAAATACAGGTTTGCTATTTAACTTCTCTGCATCACGTTGTGCGCCACTGACATCAAGCTTAGCTAGAATTTCATCTAACACCATGCGGCCTTGACCGAAAGGCTGACCATTCAAATAGATAGAAGGCACTGCCATGATTTGACGTGCTTGCACTTCATCTTGATATAAGGCGCCATCAATCATGACGTGAGAGATACGTGGATTAATCACCGCCATTAAATTCAATGCCTGCACAACTTCAGGACAATTCTGGCAAGACAATGAAATGTAGGTTTCAAAATGATAATCACCATCTAGTTGACGTATACGTTCTATTAAATCTGCTTCGACTTTAGGTGGATGGCCACCTACTTGTAACAATGCAAGCACTAAAGAAGTGAACTCATGACCCATAGGGATACCTGCAAAGCGGATACCCATTTCTTTACCAACCGGCTTTAAAGCAAAAGAAGGTGTACGTTCGCTTTTGTTGACATCTTCTTTAAAGATGAGTTGATTGGATAAGGATGCTATTTCTTCGAGTAATGCACGCATTTCTTTAGATGATGCTTGATCATCAAGAGAGGCATGAATTTCCACTGGATGTTTGATGTTAACCAAGTACTGTTGCAATTGATTCTTGATGGCGGCGTCCATAGTCATACTCCTATTGTCTCTGCATGTTGCCTACTAGGGCGAACAGATAATGGACACAGACGTAGCATTAAAGAGTCTGTGTCCTGTTTGCTTCAATTAAATTTTTCCAACTAAATCAAGTGAAGGTGCCAATGTTTCAGCACCTGGTGTACATTTGGCTGGGCATACTTCACCTGGATGAGCAGCGATATATTGAGCAGCTTGCACTTTACGCAGCAGCTCTGATGCATCACGACCAATACCGTTGTCATGAATTTCACACAGTTTGATTTGACCTTCAGGATTAATCAGGAAGGTGCCACGTAATGCCAAACCTTCTTCTTCAATCATTACTTCAAAGTTGCGTGTGATAGCACCAGTTGGATCAGCAATCATGGGATAGCTGATTTTGCCTATGGTGTCTGAGGTGTCATGCCAAGCTTTGTGGGTGAAGTGCGTATCGGTAGATACAGAATAGATTTCTACGCCCAATGCTTTGAAAGTGTCATAGTGATCGGCCAAGTCGCCTAGCTCGGTTGGGCAAACAAAAGTGAAATCGGCAGGATAAAAGAAAACGACTGACCATTGACCTTTGAGGTTAGCTTCAGTCACAGGTACAAATTTTCCGGCATGAAATGCTTGTGCTTTGAAAGGCTTGATTGTGGTGTTAATGAGGGACATATGATTTCTCCGTTAAGTTAAAAAGGACAACGGATTGAATCATAGCCACTAGCTATTAAAAAAGATATTTGATAGTTATTATTGATTAAATAGTGAAAATCTATTGACCTGAATATATCAATAGGAAATAGTAGGGTAAGGAGAAAAAAGAGAAAACCACTAACCTGTTTATTGCTTGTAAAAGTACAGATAGCAATTACACACCAAAACACAAGGGCTAGTAGAATAGGGCGGAATCTGCAGAGATTAAGGCAAGTTTTTTGTACGGTACTCAGGAGGCAATATGAAAAAATTTTTAACAGTACTCGTGATTGGCATTATGGGCATCACGATCGGTATGTCGAGCGCGGAGGCAAAACGATTGGGTGGCGGAGGATCATTTGGTAAGTCATCTCCTTCGTACAATAAATCAGCGCCTATGCAAAATGGACAAGCAGCAGCGGCGCCATCAAAAGCAGCGCCGGCAGCAGCACCAGCCAGAAGTCCATGGGGAGGCATTTTAGGTGGAGCTTTATTAGGCTTAGGTATTGGCGCGTTATTTTCACATTTCGGTATGGGAGCAGAATTGTCTAGCATGCTAGGTACCATGCTCATGGTGGGATTATTCGTATTTGCCGCGATCCTACTGTTTAAATTTATCAACCGTAAGTCTTCACCGATGCAACAGCCAGCCTATGCAGGTGCTATGGAAAGAAGTATGACACCAGAAATTGGTTCAAATATCGGTCAAGGAAGCGCTTATAACCAAACAGGATCAGGTGATGCATCTAGCATTCCAGCAGGTTTTGATACACCAGCATTTTTAAGACAAGCGAAAAGTAACTTTATACGCATGCAAGCGGCATGGGATAAATCAGATGTACATGACATACGTGATTTCACTACGCCAGAAATGTTTGCAGAATTAAAGATGCAATTAACCGAGCGCGGTGCAGAAACGAATCATACGGATGTTGTGAGTGTAGAAGCTGAATTACTAGGCATAGATCAAACGGATACTGAGTATATGGCGAGTGTACGTTTCTCCGGCATGATCAAAGAATCGGAACATGCGCAAGCAGAAGCGTTCCGAGAAGTGTGGATATTGTCTAAGCCAGTTACAGGAAATATGGGTTGGCTATTAGCAGGTATTCAGCAAAACTAATTACAGCGACATCGTTCGTAATTTAAAAAATTTAGAGTAAGTAATAAAAAGGCTGTCCGCATGCGGGCAGCCTTTTTTAGTGCACGAAATTAAAATATCACATTGGCCGTTTAAACTAACATTAAAGAGAACAGCGGATAGCAATAACTACGTTATTTGATCATCAAAAAAAGTATTAAAGAATACACAAGCAGATATATTAAAGATGAACACAAACAAAAATATACAAGAGTTTTTTGCCTATGCTTTAGTTGCCGCTGCATTAATACAAGTCATGCTAGGAGGATTGCTAGCAGCTCTTTATGCAGGATTGCTAGTCTATGCATTAGTACATTTAATGGCGCCACGATTAGGCCAACATACGAATGGACAGCGATCGCGTGTCATCGCTGTAACTTTGTTAGGTGTCGCTATCATAGGTTTGTTAATCTTGATGATATGGTTGGCAACAGAGTTTTTTTTATCAGATGCCGGCAGTGTATCTAGCTTATTCAAAAAATTAGCTGACCTATTAGATCAAGCTCGGGCTCAAATTCCACACTGGATGGCAAGTTATTTACCTGAAAGCGCAGAGGCCTTGCAAGAGACGTTAACGCATTGGTTAAGAGAACATGCTTCTGAAGCGAAAAACTTCGGTGAGCAAGCAGGCAGATTAATCGTGCATTTAATTGTAGGTATGGTGATAGGTGGCTTGGCTGCTACACATAATACGACTCGTACAGAGGCATATCTACCCTTAGCAAAAGCACTTCATCAGCGCGTCGTTAATTTGCATAGCGCATTTAGACAAATCGTTTTCGCACAAGTACGTATCGCAGCTATAAACACTCTGTTTACAGGACTTTTTTTAGCAGTTGCATTACCGATGGCAGGAGTTCATCTTCCATTTGTGAAAACTCTAATACTCATCACATTCTTAGCTGGATTGTTACCTGTGATAGGTAACTTAATTTCAAATACAGTGATCGTGGTAGTAAGTTTGTCACAATCATTAACAATAGCAGTCGTTGCGCTATTATTCCTTGTGACTATTCATAAGTTAGAATATTTTTTAAATGCAAGAATTATAGGCACGCAAATTAATGCAAGAGCATGGGAATTACTCTCCGCCATGCTTGTAATGGAATCGTTATTTGGTTTGCCCGGCGTAGTGGCTGCTCCAGTTTTTTATGCATATATAAAAACAGAATTAGTTGCAGCGCATTTAGTTTAACGCTCAATGCGTCTGCGTAATCGTAGGTTCAGCATTTCAACAATAACTGAAAACGCCATAGCACTATAGATGTAACCTTTCGGTACATGGTGACCAAAACTCTCAGCAATTAAGATCACACCAATAGCCACCAAAAAAGCTAGTGCTAACATTTTGATTGTAGGATGAGCTGAAACAAATTTTCCAATTGCAGAAGCAAACACCATCATGAGACCAACTGAGGCAACAACTGCCGCTATCATCACAGCTACACTTTCTACCATGCCTACTGCAGTAATAATCGAATCTAAAGAAAAAACTAAATCAATTAAGATGATTTGAAAAATAATGCCTTTAAAACTCACGGCTGAACGCGCAGTATGTTCTTGTTGATTAGACTCCAGGGTTTCATGTATCTCACCGACACTTTTCCACAGTAAAAAAAGTCCGCCAAATAATAAAACCAAGTCACGTCCTGAGAAGCCTTGACCGAGTATGGTAATGATGGGGGTGGTGAGACCGACTATCCAAGCTAGCGTAAGCAATAACGCAATACGCATAAACATCGCTAAGAATAATCCCAACTTTCTAGCAAGTTCTTTTTGATGAGCCGGTAATTTATCAACGAGGATAGAAATAAAAATAATATTGTCTATGCCTAGCACTAACTCAAGAGCGGTGAGTGTGAAAAATGCCATCCACGCTTGAGGATCACTTAATAATTCCAGCATCAGAAAGACTCCATAAAAAACAATTACAACCGCAGTCGAAAAGCCAAAAAAACTAATGAATATTATCAGTAAACAGAAATAAAAAAAGCCGGCAAATGCCGGCTTTGAAACAACATGAGTAAAAAATTAATACAAACTACTTATCCAGTGCGCAAGATTAACCATGTCATCTTCAGACAAGGTTTGCGCTAGGCTTGTCATATTACCTGCATCATTATTACGTTCGCGCGCTTTAAAATTCTTTAACTGCGTGATGATGTAATCAGGATGTTGACCAGCCAAACGTGGAATTTCATTTTGTCCCGACATACCACCCATATGACACATAGCGCACAATGACTCTTCAGCTTTAGCTGCGCCAGCTTTAATGCGTTGTGGGTCAGATTTAAAATTATTCTTAGCCTGTTTCTGTGCGTTGAAATAAGACGCCATATCAAGCATATCTTCTTTAGACAAGTTCATTGCCATAGGCGACATTAATGCATTCTTACGACGACCTTCTTTGTAGTCTTTTAACTGCAAATAAATATAACGAGCATTTTGACCTGCGAGTGCTGGAAACATAGGCGCTACAGGATTGCCATCAGCACCGTGGCATGCTGCACATGCTTCTGCTTTCTTTTTGCCAGCTTCAATATCTTGTGCCTGAGCGTTAAACGCGAGACAGCATAATGCGATAAATAAGGTGAAAAAAACTCTAGCTTTCATGATTCATGCCTATAGCTATTCAATTTAATGGATTAGGGGATAAAAAAGAGGCTGCCTTGCGGCAGCCCCTATCAGTTTAAAACAAAATTACAGTGCGAATACAAACACGCTATTGCCGCGTTTGAAGTCGAGCTGTGAATTACCGCCAGCTGCAACAGCAATGTACTGCTTGCCATCTACAGTGTAGGAAGTTGGTGGAGCATTAACGCCTGCGCCACATTGGTATTGCCATAAGACTTTACCTGTTTTTGCATCATAGGCTTTTAACCAGCCATTACCTTCACCAGCGAAAACTAGATCGCCTGCAGTAGCCAACACACCACCGATCATTGGTTGTGGTGTACGTGCTTTCCATGCAATCTTGCCAGTGTCGAGATTAACTGCAGTAACGTTACCGAACTGCTCTTCACCAGGAACGTTTTTGAACGCGCCACCCAACCACAGCTTGCCGCCTGGATAAGCAGAAGCTTCAACGTGGTAAGTCATAGGCTGTTCAAGGTTAGCAGCGAAAGCCAAACGCAGGTTTGGATTAACTGCCATTGGTGACCATTCCACTCCACCGTTAGCACCCAATGACATACGGGTACCTTGTGGTGTTGGCAGGCTCCACAGACCTTCTTGGGAAACCATCGCTTCTGAGAAACGGATTAGGTCACCGTTGCTACGATCGTGAACATAGATGTGACCTGTTTTACCACCATGGATAACACCAGGAATCATTTTGCCGTTTTTGTCTTTTACATCAACTAAGATCGGTGGGCTAACAGCATCTAAGTCCCATACATCATGCGCGATGTACTGATAGTGCCATTTGTACTTACCTGAATCCAGATCAACAGCGATCATGGAGTTGGTGTACAGATTGTCACCAGGACGCTCTGCACCGTACAAGTCTGGTGATGGGTTACCAGCAACGAAGAATACCGTACGGGTTTTCTTGTCGATAGCTGGTGTCATCCATACACCGCCACCCAAGGTTTTGTAAAAATCAGCGTTTTTAGCCAAGGCAGCTTTTTCAGCAGCAATGTCACGCTTCATGTTACGACCAGTTGCATCATTTTCAGCCCATACACCTTCATGGCCCTTTTCAGGAATGGTGTAGAAGGTCCAATCCAACTTACCGGTTTCAGCATTGAAAGCCTTTACGAAACCACGTACGCCGTATTCGCCGCCGTTGGTACCGATTAAGACTTTGCCGTCAACAACGGTAGGAGCCATAGTTTCGCTGTAGCCCAATTCTGGATCAGCAATTTGTGTTTGCCAGAGCAACTTACCGCTTTTCGCGTCAAGAGCTACGATCTTCGCATCCAGCGTACCCATGAAGAGTTTGCCTTCAGAGATTGCAACACCTTTGTTATTTGGACCGCAGCAGTAGGTCGACACTGGGCCGATCTTGTGCTTGTAGTGCCAGTATTGTTCGCCAGTGGTAGCGTTAACTGCATACACATGGTTGTATGACGTTGTGATAAACATCACACCGTTTACAACCAGTGGTGCTGTTTCCATTGATTCCAACACCGCTGTTTGCACAACGAATGCAGGACGCAATTTAGAAACGTTACCAGTGTTGATTTGATTTGCTGGGTAAAAACGAGTTTGCTCGTAGCTACCATTTGGATGTAACCAGTTTTTGCTATCTTTGCCAGCGTTGTCCAACATGGACTGGCTAACTGAACCAAAGTTCGGCATAGCGATAGGCTTAATGCCAGCGCCAGCGATAGGTTCTTGCGCGTAGGACGAACCAGCAATAACTAAGCTGGTAGCCACGAGCGCTTTAAGCATCTTATTCAGAGCCATTTAACTTCCTCTCGTAATGGTTTGAAGGTCTCCGTTATCCGATAGACTAATGCTAAAAAAAACTAGATTCAGCTTAATCACAATTCCTGTAACGGAATTTTTTTACCGGACAAACTTGTTTACGGCAATAAGAAACACATTATTATTGCGCTCTGTGATCGTAGTGTTTGTTCGACAAATTAACAAGAGGAAATAACAAATTTTTAGGGTTTAAATATGAAATTAATTACAAGAACTTTTATTCAAATTCTCATGTTGTGCTTTTGCGTTGCAGCAAATTCTCAGCCTGTTGAGCATCCTCATAATGAAGCCTTAGCAGCAGTGAGAGCGGGCAACTTACCCAAGCTAAAAGTGCTGATTGAGCAGCATGGCGCGAATATGAATGCACGCAACAGACCAGGAGAAAGTTTGCTTTTAATGGCTATTAAGGCCAAAAATAAGGAAATTGCACTTTATTTACTAGAAATTGGCGCCAATGTGAATGTTGCCAACACTTCTAAAGTGACGCCGTTGATGGCAGCAGCATTTACTGATGATGCGCAGATGGCTAAAAAATTAATTGAAAAAAACGCAGATATTCATGCCGTTGATCAGTTAAAGAAAACAGCCATTGTGTATGCAGCAGGTGTAGGTGCAACAGAAATAGTCGAAATGCTGTTGGCTAAAGGTGTAGACATTAACGGGCGTTATGCAAATGATTTAACCGTACTAATGTGGGCAGCAGGCTCCGGTCATGCTAAGACAGTAGAAGCGCTCTTAGCGCGCGGCGCTGATCCGGAGTTAGTTGATAATCGGGGTAAAAATGCTTTGCAGATAGCGGATGACGGCGGTCAACTCGATGCGAAGAAAATACTAATGGAAAAAACCAAAGGCGCTAAGTAAGTAAAAGTCTCTATGAATACTTATAAAAAAACCTGCGTAGCATGCATTGCAACGCAGGTTTTTTTAGGTTAAAAAAAATCAACGTTTCTTCAGTTCGATTTCAAATTGAGCAAACCAAGCTGAAACATTTTCTATGTCAGCATCAGAGAGTGGTTTTGCCATTTGACCCATCACTGCATTTTGACGTTTACCATCACGAAATTGTTTGAGTTGGCTAGACAAATAAACTTCTGGTTGTCCTGCTATAGATGGCGTACCTGCCATAGAGGTAATACCAAATTGACCGTGACATAAAGCACAGCTTTGCGAAACTTTTTCGCCTGCAACAAGATCAGCAGCCAAAGCTTGAATATGAATTCCTGCAACAATCATTGTGCAAAAAATTAATTTAGATAATTTCATTGGGTTGATTCGATAGAGATTAAAAAAATCGCCTGACTCGACAAGTCAAGTCAGGCGATTCAGAAAAACAAAATCTTACTCTTAAGCTTGGAAGGTATGCCAGAGCTGATTCACTCTGGCATGCTTACTTCCTAACAGACAGAGCGATTAGTTACCAACGTAGCTGATGCGATAGATAGCGCCAGCGTAGTCATCGGAAACCAAGATAGAACCGTCTGGCAGATTTGCTACGTCAACTGGACGACCCATAGCACGCTTGCTAACTGGATCCAAGAAGCCATCAGCAAACACTTCTGCTTTACCTGCATTACCGTCAGCACCGATAGGTACGTAGTTGATCAGGTAGCCGCTTGGCTCGGTACGATTCCAAGAACCATGTGATGCTACAAACAGACCACCTTGGTATTTCTTAGGGAATGCTTTACCGGTATAAGCTGTCAGACCTAATTGAGCTTGGTGAGCAGGGAACTCAACTTGTGGGAACACTGCGCCTGCTGGCTCTTTCATGTCTTTCAATTCAACAGCTGCAGGTGAACCAGCAACTTTGAATTTGCCGTTCCAGTATGGGAAACCAAAATGTTGACCAGCTTTGGTCAGCTTGTTGAGTTCGCCAGGAGGAACGTCGTTACCTAAACCGTCAACTTGGTTGTCGGTGGTCCAAATGGTTTTGCCATCTGCGCCGATTTCGATACCAGCTGGATTACGCATACCCATTGCATACACTTCACGACCGGAACCATTGAATGGGTCCATACGAACAACACCGCCGATACCGACTTTGTTGTACAGGTCGATCTTGTCTTTAGGTTGTACGTTGTATGGTTGACCTAAAGTGATGTAGAGCTTGCCATCAGCAGCAACACGGCAAACACGGCCGGTGTGGTTGTATGACTGTTCTTCAACTGGAATCAGGCCGCCTTCAGGAACAACGGTAATAACAGCAACGTCTGGACCTTCGTAGAAGTATTCAGCAGCTGGGAAGTTCAAAACGCGGTTGGATTCAGCAACGATCAAGAAGCCATCCTTTGTCCAGCATACGCCGTTAGGATTGCTGAACTTGATGGAAGGAGCGAATGGCTTCACTTCATCAGCTACGTTGTCGTTGTTACGGTCGGTAACAGCCCAAACTGTAGTTTTGCGTGTACCAACAAACAGCATGTTGGTTGATGGAGCAACAGCCATGTAACGCGCGTCAGGAACTACAGCGTAGAGTTCAATTTTGAAACCTTCAGGTAACTTGATTTTTTTCAAGTTAGCTTTGATTGCGTCAGCATTTTTACCAGTTTGATCGACAGTCTTGATGTTCATGTCGGTGTTGGTGTTTTTCATAGCCGAAATCTTTTCCAGATTTTCGTCTTTTGCGAAACCAGTTCCAGCAAATGCTAGGAACACGGCAGTAGCGAGTACGCCTTTTACTAATACGTTGGATTTGGCCAATTTAATCTCCGATT
>JACCDP011360025.1_pt1 | contig 16402 bp, 16 predicted proteins | sample 7445841 | NCBI WGS metagenome assembly JACCDP01 (sample SAMN15323441, study PRJNA562643) | freshwater metagenome | isolation source: river surface water | place: USA:Blue River Watershed | collected 2017-08-17 | reverse complement strand
TAAAGGCTGAGTGAGCTCTAAATTGGTAATCAGAGTCATTGCTCCTTACCTTTAAAGATCCTGATGGAAAAATTAATCTCTTGCCAACATATTGTTTAGATAACTTATCTCTGCGTAGTTTTGTATAAGGAATTGAAGGATGAGCGGTGATTCCAGTAAGTGGTGAAGGTGCCCAGCCCTCTTTCATAAACTCTGTCATTGCATCAGCAATTGGAATATCGTGGGTTCTCACTTCAACACCTTTTTCATTATTGTTTGCTCTGTTAGTAAACATCTCTATTGAACTTTCACTTCATAAAAATTCTATGATTTTTGAATCCCTCAATAGAATCTAAGTTTTTTAACTTGTTCGGCAAAAAGTCATTATTCCAGCCTAACCCTGGAACATATTCTAAAGATCCGCCTACAAACTTTGGTGGATTGTTTACGATGGAGTCCCGCCAGGGTACATCGTCAAAATCAAACTCCATTAATTCAATTGAATCAAGGGGAAGCATTGACAAAAACACCAATGCTATAGAAGATGCCAAGCTTCCATAGTAGTTATGTACGGCAACCTTCTTTCCGCAAGCTATTGCTAAGTCTGCAATTTTCAAAGACTCAGTTAAACCATTCCACAAAATGTCTATAGAAACAATATCAACACGCTTGTCGTACATGATTTTCTCAAAACTATTCAAACCTAATAAGTTTTCTCCAGTACAAATTGGGTATTTCTTCATATTCATAATATTTTCGTACAGTACGAAGTCATCAAAATCTATTTCAATCCATCTTATTTTTAAATCTGATAGTGAGTTTTGAATTGCTTGATAACTATCGAGATCTGTATTGAAATTTAAGTCAATAATTGCTTCTAATTCAGAAGATTGACTCAGGATTGATTTTAAAATGCTATGTAATTCTTCTGGATATGAGTCAGGAATGGCTTCTTGAGTGAAATTGAAATCCTTATTAAACCCAGGCATCCAAACTTTCGGCACGGGATTTATTTGAACTAAATTAGTCTTAAAAGCCGAAAATTTTAACTCTGATATTTCTTTGCCTAGACTAATTAAATCTGGATAATTCAAAATTTGTTTCACGTTAATATACTGGCTTGCTCGAATTCTTGTAGTAGGACAATGTGACCAATAGCAGCTAAAGCGCCGTGGGTTTGAGTTAAATAATCCACGTGATTGGAGTTCAACAATGGGTTTAGACGAAATTTTTGATTGCAAATCCCACAAAGCATTTTCAAATGCACTTATTGCTTTAAAAATGATTCCAGGAAGCGATTGTCGATACTTTTTTCTTAAGCTAATTACAACCTCCGCAACTGATTCAATCCTCTTGCCAATAAGTAGATCTCCTATTTCTTCTATTGCTGTCAGTAGCGTTGCTTCTGATCCGTTACTGTCAGTAAATTCAGAAAAACCAATCACTTGACCTTTTGACTCTATTCTTAGAATCAAATAATCACGCCAACCGGCAGGAACTCGATAATATATATATGACTTAATTAATATATCACTCATATGTTTATTTTTATAGGAGTTTTTTTTATAATTGGTAAAAGTGCAAGATTATTATTTACTAAAAATTTTAAATAATCAAAATCTTCCTCTGAATCAATCGAGTGAGAATCTATCCCATAAGTTATATAGCCAAGAACAGTATTGCCTTCTCTGGAATTAGTATCATTAATAACCGAAGTCTTTGCAATTTCAAAGACACTTGTCTGTACATATAACTCCTCCAAAGATTGATATTGCATTGCATGTGTGGCAGGTGAGTTTTTAGGTTGAGGTAGATATGGGCTAAGAATGTTTCCCGAAGTTATCCTCCACATTTTTCCTGGATGTTCTGAAACTTTGGAGATTGTTCGCAAACTGTCAGCACTGGAATTTAAGAATGTATCTACACACTCTTTTATTAAGCGTACACTTCTAAGTGGACTAGTTGGCCTTAAAATTGAGAATAATTCAGTTGACAATTTTCCAGCAGCATACAAATTTTTTAACCATTCTATGTCTAAGCTAGTGGATGTCGAATCTTCCTCTGAGCGTTTTATGACCTGGGTTGCGCCATAGTGATGTGCAATTTTGCAAACTAATTCACTATTCGAAGCAACAATAACCGAATCAAAAATTTTTGAATCAATTGCAGATTGAATTGTATAAGCAATAGTTGGATGACCATTTAAATCTCTAATATTTTTATTTGGCACGCGTAAAGAACCTTCGCGGGCGGGAATAAGCGCACTAATCATATTTGTCATTCAAGATTTCTTTTCGCCATTTACTTAACATTACACACTCAATATTGATATTTTCAAAATATGCAATCGCGTTTTCTAGTTCAAAAATGATTTCAGCAGGGAAACCTCTTTTAATATCCATATAGGATGATGTTTTAAGGTCTTTTGGTAATTTATATAATGCGTCAAATACCTTTGTCTGATCGACCTTCACATCAAAATTATTTTCAACAAAAATTGCCAATTCAGAAATTCCCACTATCAACTCTTCGGCACTTATCTTCTTTAGACAATCTCCAAGCGACGCATCGTAGATCAAGTTTAAACAAGAAGTTATAATCCATCTAACGAATTTTTCATAGATTATGATATTAACAGTGGGCATGTTATCGATCATGCTATGTGGCAATTTATTCTCAAGGGCTAATTCCCTGATTTTTTTGCAACCCTGCTGAGACTCAACAGCAATTTTTGAGTTTTCAACTGTTACGCGAAGGTTTTCGTTTTGTAAAGTGGCTTGAATTCCGAGTATTGTACCCACAGCAATTCGTGAAGAACTATTCTGAAGTTTCCTTTTTATTAATAACCCATTTTGTAAAAAAAGAAGTTCAGCTGGCCCCTCAATTAACCTCGAAATCATCAAGTCATTTAAAGCGTAAGACTTCAAGGCTACAATTATAATTTCATCCTTCAAAGATAATTGTGAATTTATATTTAAATCAAAAAGGTTTTTTTGGTGATTTATTTCAGAAATTATACTTATTTTTTTTATTGCGCCATTTGTCCTGAAATCTAAGCCACTAACCTCGTGATCAGCAGATTTCAGTTCCTGCGCTAGATATAGCCCGATTGCACCTAATCCTAATATTCTAATCTTAATTAAGCGGTCCGATCTGTAAATGCATAGTTTGTACTATCTGAATGGGTTTATAAATAGTTGTGAGTTGAGGAACTATCTCAGTTCAATCTCATCGACTACTGTCGTTGGCAATCCTTGGGGTTTTCCAAAACCATAAGCTTCTTCAACACGTACTCGATCATTAAAATGTGGAGAAGAAGCTTCGATAATCTCACAGTCAGTGATTGCTTCCTCTTGATGAACTAAGCCGGGCGGAAAATGTACAACATCTCCGGCATTAACAGTTTTCTCTCTAAGCACTTTATCCCCAAGATCGTACCTAATTAGCATTTGGCCAGAAATCATTACGGCCACTTCATCTTTAAACCGATGGTATTGAAGCCCACCCTTATTTCCAGCTTTTATCTTTAAACGTTTAACAGAAAATTGTTTAGATACGAGAGCAAGCAAATCTTCAGTGCCCCATGGCCTATGTCCAACTGATTGAGCCACAGGGAAAACTACAGTTTCATCAGTCAACTTGTCCAATACAGGTCCGATCTTGTGATTGTCTAGTTCTAGAATAGATTAGCACAAAATCCTGAATAATGTTGAGCATCCAAGTATTTGTTGAGTGCCAGCACTCAGGAAAAAATGGGGCTAAGTCGAAACACTTAAGAAAACTAAATCTTTAAATTTTCAAAAGTAATTGGATCATACATGTTGACACTTGAATTCAATTCTTTGCCAACTATTTGTTGTATAGATCCAGGCGGTATTCCATTGGCTGGAGATCTAAACTCGACATCAGATTCAGTAATTTTGTGTCCGATAGCTAAATCTCTGGCCGCAACTATCATTTTACCCATTTTTTTAATTGGCGCTAATTCTGTTTCATAAACTTTCTTTTCGCCATCACCTAGCGAAAGTGCTGCCCTACTCAAGTCGCGTACCATTTTTTGCATCCCCTGGGGTTCTAGTGAAAAAGCGTGATCTGTTCCTTTCAAGGTCCGATTTAATGTGAAATGCTTTTCTATAATTCGCGCACCTAATGTGTATGCGACCACAGGCATTGCAATTCCATTTTCATGCCCTGAGTAGCCAATTACATTTTCTGGATAGGTTTCTCTCAGATTAGAGATTACGCTCAAATTCAATTGGTCATAAGTAGCAGGGTAACTGGCAGTGCATTGCAAGATAGCGACCTGATTATGCACAGTTCTGACAGCATCCACCGCTTCACTTATCATTTTGAAAGTTGATCCTCCCGTACTTATTATCATAGGTACATTCATTTTGGCAATGTATTTTAAAAGTGGAATGTTTTGTAAATCACCACTTGCAATTTTAAAAGCAGGCATTTCTAATTTGTATAAAAAGTCTGCACTTTCAAAATCAAATGCAGTAGCGAAAAATGTAATTCCTAGTTTTTTTGCTTCTACAATGCAAGTCTTATACTCATCTAAACCAAACTCTAAAGCTTCGCGATGCTCACCGTAAGTTTTTCCGAATGCATTCTCGCTGTTATATATCTGATTATAAAGTTCAGGAGTAAATAAAGTTTTATTGTTTCTTTTCTGAAATTTTGCAGCCGACGCACCTGCACTTGCTGCTGCACGGATTAAATTTAATGCACTTTGAAGATTCCCTTGATGGTTATGACCAATCTCCGCGATAACAAAGGGTGGAGAGTCATCATTTATAAGTTGTCCATTGATAACAATATGTCGCATAGTGCCAAATCTATACCTACTCTTATTGGTTATAAATTACATTTTTTATTATTGAGATGAAACTAGCATAGCAGAAGTTTTTTCCCAACAAATTCATATTTGGGTAGTATTTACCATTGTTGGAGAAGTAGCAGAGCCCGATTGAGGATGCCCATAGGTAATGAGGTTATTCTCTTAAGGGTCGCAAAGATTAAAATCCTCTGTTGTCCAGTCTCTACAAAGGGGGAAGTCCAGGTATGACTGCAGGAGTAAGTCGCAAGAATGTGCTGGTGACAGGTGCTGATGGATTTATTGGTTCGCACCTAGTCGAAGAATTAGTTCGACAGGGTTATAACGTGCGCGCTTTCGTCATGTATAACTCTTTCAATTCTTGGGGCTGGCTAGATAATTGCGTACCAGATGTAAAAGGAAATTTTGAAGTTTTTTCTGGAGATATACGTGACCCACATGGAGTTAAATTAGCAATGCAGAAATGCGATGCAGTGCTGCATTTAGCAGCCTTAATTGGGATCCCATATTCATATTATTCACCAGATTCTTATGTCGATACTAATATCAAAGGTACTTTAAATGTTCTTCAGGCAGCCCGAGATCTAGGTGTAAGTCGGGTGATACACACTTCAACTAGTGAAGTTTACGGAACAGCTAGATATGTTCCTATCAACGAAGAACATCCACTTTTAGGACAATCACCTTATTCTGCCAGCAAAATAGGAGCCGATCAGATCACTTACTCATTTTTTACATCATTTAATTTACCAGTTGTAATCTTGAGACCATTCAATACCTATGGACCTCGCCAATCTGCAAGGGCTATAATACCTACAATTATAACGCAAATCGCAAGTGGAAAAAAAGAGTTAAGTTTAGGTTCTGTTTCACCTATTAGAGATTTTACGTATGTGTCAGATACAGTTGCGGGATTTATAGCTGCACTTAAAACTAATGGCGCATTAGGTGAAGTAGTAAATTTGGGTAGCAATTTTGAAATATCAATTAAAGATACTATAGAGATAATATCACAATTAATGAATGTATCTGTCTCAATTTTTTCAGACGATCAAAGAGTGCGTCCAAAACATTCTGAAGTTGATAGATTATTTGCAGATAACAGTAAAGCAAAAAAGTTGTTTAATTGGCAACCCAAGGAAATAGGAGTTGAGGGCTTTAAAGCTGGGCTTGAATCAACGATCAAATGGTTTTCGAATAGCAAAAATCTAACATTCTATAAGATTGATACTTATAACAAATGAGAACAGCAGAGCAAAAAAAAATCTTAGCCGATCAAGTAAAAGACGCAATACGTTCCGTGATCGGACCTGGACCAATTCAATTGCATGAACCGACCTTCCATGGAAACGAAAACGTATATTTAAAAGAATGCATTGATTCATCCTATGTCTCATCTAGGGGTAAATTTGTGGATCGCTTTGAAAAAGATTTGGCTGAATACACAGGCGCTAAACACGTTATAGCTGTTGTTAATGGCACTTCTGCTCTTCACATATCATTAAAGTTAGCGGGAGTTTTACAAGGAGATGAAGTCCTAGTCCCCGCGCTCACATTTGTTGCTACGGCTAATGCCGTTGCCTATTGTGGTGCGACACCACACTTTGTGGATAGTGAAGAATTTACCTTAGGTATCGATGCAAATAAGTTAAGAGATTACTTAGAGGCAAATACTAAACAAGTTTCAAATAATTGTATAAATATCAATACTGGGCAAGTAATTCGCTCAATTGTGCCAATGCACACTTTTGGACACCCCTCTGATCTTGAGAGTCTAATTTCGGTTGCGAATGACTTCAACATCATAATGGTTGAAGATGCTGCTGAAGCACTTGGAAGTTATTACTGTGGCCAACACGTTGGAACGTTTGGAAAATTAGGTACATTCAGTTTTAATGGTAATAAAACTATTACCACCGGTGGTGGTGGAGCAATAGTTACAAATGATGAATCGCTTGCACATCATGCTAGACATTTAATTACTACGGCTAAACTTCCACATGCGTGGGAATTTAATCATGATGAAGTAGGCTTCAATTACAGAATGCCTAATTTAAATGCGGCTTTAGGTTGTGCACAGTTAGAACAACTCTCAACTAAATTAGAATCAAAAAGAAATTTATTTAATAAATATCAACGAGCGTTTATAAACCTGCCAGATATTAAAATATTGGCTGAACCTGTGAAAGCCAGAAGTAACTACTGGTTGCAAACATTATTGTTGAATAAAGCTGACTTAGAGATGAGAAATCTAATTCTAGAGATCACCAACGAAGCTGGTTACATGACTAGACCTGCCTGGAATCTAATTGGCAATTTAAAGCCGTACAAAAATAACCCATCCATGGAACTAAACTGTGCATTGTCACTTGAAAAAAAGATTATTAACATACCTAGTAGTGATGATTTAACTGTGATGAGAAAATGAATAAAGAAAAACTTATTCTAATTGGCGCAGGCGGGCATGCGGAGTCATGCATTGATGTGATTGAGCAAGAAGATAAGTATGAAATTTCAGGATTGATAGGCTTAAAGAATGAAGTAGGACAGAATCGGTTGGGATATAAAGTAATTGGAACAAATGAGGACGTCAGAGATCTCTCTAAATCTATTCCTAACGCTCTAATTACAATTGGATATATAAAAATACCAAATTTGAGAATAAAATTGTTTGAATCACTTAAAGTTTTAAATTTCAAAATTCCAACAATTATTTCTCCTTATTCCAATATTTCACCACATGCAACTCTAGGAATCGGAACAGTTGTTATGCACGGAAGCCAAATAAATGCAGGAGCAAAAATTGGTAATAACTGCATTATTAATTCTAAGGCTTTAATTGAGCACGGCGTCAGCATCGGCAATCACTGCCATATTTCTACAGGAGCTATTATTAATGGAAACGTTTCAATAGGGGATGAAACATTTATTGGTAGTGGTGCAGTAATTAAGGAAGGTTTAATTGTTGGAGAAAATTGTGTGATCGGAATGGGATTATCTATGATCAAAAATCTATCCTCAGGAAAAACTTACCTTGGCGAGGTGAAGTATTGAAAACTCTAATAATTGCTGAAGCGGGAGTGAATCATAATGGCGATCTTGAGATTGCTAAAAAATTAATTGATTTTGCACGGGAATCAGGTGCTGACTTAGTTAAGTTTCAAACATTCAAAGGAAATAGGTTGGCAACGTTCTCGGCTAAGCAAGCGGGATATCAAATCCGAAACACAAATAATCAAATGTCACAAAGAAACTTGTTACAAAAACTAGAGTTAAATGAAGAAATGCATGAAGCCTTAATTAATCACTGTCAAAATGTAGGTATCGATTTTTTCTCAACAGGATTTGATATTGAAAGTGTAAACTTATTGATTAAGTTAGGTCAGAAACTATTTAAAATTCCTTCTGGAGAAATTACAAATCTTCCTCTACTGAGGCATATTGGAAAGCAAGGAAAAGAAATTTTACTTTCAACCGGAATGTCTACAACTACCGAAATTGGCAATGCAATTCAAACTCTTATAAATTCAGGCACTACCCGTAATTTAATTACGGTTCTACAATGTACGACAGCTTATCCAACTCCAATGGGAGAGGTAAACTTGAGGGCCATGCAGACTTTAAAAGAAAAATTTGATGTAGCTGTCGGATTCTCAGATCACGCGTTAGGTATTGAAACATCAATTGCAGCGGTTGCCTTGGGTGCAACAGTGATAGAAAAACATTTTACTCTTGATAGAAAATTACCGGGGCCTGATCATAAGGCGAGTCTTGAGCCAAGTGAATTAAAACAAATGGTTAATGCAATAAGGAATATTGAGATGGCTCTTGGAGATGGAATAAAAAAAGTTATGCCAAGCGAGGTAAATAATATAGAGACCGTGCGAAAATCTATTGTCGCTAGTCAATCAATTTTAGCTGGAGAATTATTTTCAAATGACAATTTAACGACTAAACGCCCCGGAAATGGAATTTCTCCTATGAAATGGGATGAGGTTATAGGCAAAAAGGCCCAAAAAGATTTTTCAATTGACGAAATAATTTCACTATGAATGGCAAGGTTTGTTTTATAACTGGTAGTCGATCCGAGTATGGCTTATTGCGACTTCTAATGAAGAAAATAAGTTATTCACCAACTTTAAAATTACAAATAATAGTTACAGGATCTCATTTTTCTGAGGATTTTGGATTTACTTATAAAGAAATAGAAGAAGATGGCTTTAGGATTGATTACATAGTAGAAATGCCACTAAATTCTGACTCGCCACCAGGAATAGCTGAAGCAATGGGTATGGGTGTATCTGGTTGCGGTAGAGCAATTCAAGAGCTAAAACCGGATCTGATTGTATTACTTGGCGATCGATATGAAATATTGGCAGCCGCGGCAGCAGCGTTAGTCGCAAAAATCCCTATAGCGCATATACATGGTGGAGAAGTGACAGTTGGCGCTTTTGATGATGCACTTAGACACTCAATCACAAAAATGTCTCAGATTCATTTCGTCGCAACAGAAAAAAGTAGGAGGAGAGTCATTCAACTTGGTGAAGATCCTAATTCAGTCTTTCATGTCGGGGGTCTTGGGGTCGATGCAATAAATAAAATTAAGTTATTAGACAGAAAAGAAATAGAAAAAGTGTTAAAATTTGAATTTTTGGATAAAAACCTACTAATTACTTTCCACCCAGAAAGTCTTGGCGCATCGTCTCCAAAAAGACAATTCGACGAGTTATTGGCTGCTTTAGATTTATTAAAAGATACAGTACTAATCTTTACAATGCCTAATGCTGATAGTGGGGGCAAACAAATTGCTTCTATGATTGAAAAGTATGTGCATGAACGAAATAATGCTTATTATTTTAAGTCTCTAGGACAGCAAAAATATCTTTCTGTCTTATCTCAAACTGATGGAGTAATTGGCAATTCGTCCAGCGGAATTTTAGAAGCTCCTTCATTCAATAAAGGTACCATTAACATTGGGGACCGCCAGAAAGGCAGGGAGCAGGCTCAAAGTATCATTAATTGTAAAGCAGATAGAGGCAGTATAGGAATTGCTTTAGAAAAGTTGTATTCAAATGAGTTCCAGAAGACTTTAAATCTAGAAACTAACCCTTATGGCACGGGTGGAGCCAGTTCGAGAATTTTAAAAATTCTTCTGGAGATTCCCAATCCTACAAGCACAATTAAAACTTTTTACGACATATAATTAGTAAATGATTAGGATAAAACACATATGAGCATAAGTAGTGCGCTGTGGAGTAAATTAGTCTTATATAATGACGCAACGATAATAGAAGCAATAAATGTATTAAACTTTTCTGGGTTACAAATTGTATTAATTGTAGACAGAAATCAATCTTTTTTAGGCACAATATCAGATGGTGATATTAGAAGAGGATTATTAAAAGGTCTCAAACTAGAACATGCATTAACCCAAATTGTGAACTGTAATCCAATCGTGGTACCGATAACTTTTGATGAAAGCACAGTTAAGCAAATAATGCAGTCTAATGGAATAAGGCAGATTCCAATTGTTGATGAAAATAATCGCTTAATAGGTTTACATCTTTGGGATAAAATCTCATTGCCTGTGTCAAGACCAAATATTTTTATAATTATGGCGGGCGGACGGGGAGCTCGACTTGGCGCACAAACAGAAAATTGTCCAAAGCCACTACTGTTGGTATCAGGAAAGCCTATTTTAGAACACATTATAAATCGGGCGAAAGCCGAGGGCTTTACGCATTTTGTACTAGCAATTCATTACCTTGGACACATGATTGAGAGTTATTTCGGGAATGGAGAGAAGCTAGGTATTAAAATAGAATATCTGCGTGAAAATTCTCCGCTTGGAACAGCAGGTGCGCTAAATTTACTGTCTCCGATTCCTAGTTTACCTTTTGTGGTTACAAATTGTGATGTTATAACCGATGTTAACTATGGCGCTTTGCTAGATTTTCACGAGAAGCAAAATGCAGTCGCAACTATGGCGGTGAAACTTCATGTTTGGGAAAACCCTTACGGGGTAGTTAAAACGGAAGGTGATGAAATTATCGGGTTCGAAGAAAAGCCGATTATCCAAAGTACGATCAATGCTGGAATTTATATTTTGGACCCTATCAGCTTGAAATTCATTAGAAAATCAGAACCATGTGATATGCCATTACTTTTTGAGAAAATACGTAGTAACTCTTTGAAAGTCTGTGCGTACCCAATACATGAACATTGGCTTGATATTGGTCAACCAGAAGATTTAAAAAAAGCCAAGGTTGTTTCAAGTAGATTAAATAGAATGAAATGATCCGAGGTAAATCAGTGATAGGAATAATTCCAGCACGTCAAGGATCAAAAGGCCTACCGGGCAAAAATATAAAACAGATTTGCGGCAAACCATTAATAGCATGGTCAATAGAATCGGGTACTAGAAGTAAATATATTGATACCATTGTTGTAAGCACGGATTCGAAGAAAATAGCTGATATAGCTAAGAGGTTTGACGCAAATGTTCCCTTTATTCGGCCCAAAGAATTAGCAACTGATGAAACTAATACAATTGACGTTGTTTTACATGCATTGAATCACTATGAAGTGAATCTGAATCAGAAATTTGAATATATAGTATTGCTCGAACCAACTTCACCAATTAGACAAAGTAATGATATTGATTTAATGTTAGAAAAGTTAGATAATTTAAGTGAAGATTTCGATGCAATAGTTAGCCTAGGTAAAGTGCACGAACATCCGTCAATTATGAAGACTATAAATTTGCAGAAAGTTGAAAGTTATATCGGCAACCATACCAATCCGACAAGAAGACAAGATTTCCCACCAGTATTTTATCCTTTCGGAGTTGCATATATTTGCAAAGTCAAAGTGCTGCTTGCTCAAAAAACGTTTTATCCGGAGCGAACAACACATTATATAATTCAGAGAAAGCAATGCATTGAAATTGATGATGAATGCGATTTTCTTGCTGCAGAAGCGATCATGAATAACATGGTTTAATTCTGTGAGATTTCTTGTTATAGGTCTTGGTTCTATGGGAAAACGGCGAATTAGAAATATTCTTCATATCGGTGGTAATAACGTTGCGGGATTTGATATACGCGAAGATAGGAGAAGTCAAGTTGTTAAAAATTATGGAATAGATACTTATCCTTCGATTGAACTCGCACTTCAAAAGTTCGATCCCGATATTTTTATTATTTCTACTCCGCCAGATACTCACATGGAGTACGCATTCATGGGATTTGCCAGAGGAATTAATTGCTTTATCGAAGCTTCTGTAGTTGATCAGAGTAAGATTTTAGAGTTAGCAGAGTTGATAAAATTTTCTAATTTAGTAATTGTGCCTTCTTGTACAATGCGGTACTTTGCTGGACCAATAAAAATAAAAGAATTGATTAAAATGGGGGTTATAGGAAAAGTTTTAAATATTAATTATCATACAGGTCAGTTTTTGCCAGATTGGCATCCTTACGAAAGCGTAGAGGAATTTTATGTTTCTAATAGAGAAACTGGAGGTGCTCGTGAACTTGTTCCTTTCGAACTAACTTGGATAAATGAAATTTTTGGACAGCCTAGGCCACTTGGTTGTTTAAAAGGAAAATTAACAGATCTTCCTGTAGACATTGATGATGTGTATCATCTTTTGATTTTATACGATCATGGAATAGTCGCAAACATCACAGTAGATGTGATTTCGCGTCCTAGAGCAACTAGAATGATGCGAATCCTTGGCTCTGAAGGAATAATCACTTACAGTGGTGAGAAAAACACGGTGCACTACATTAATAAAGACCTACCGCAATGGGTTGAATTTTCGTTAATTCAAGGTACGCTTGAAAAAAATTACATAAATCCAGAAGAACCTTATATTGAAGAAATGAAGGATTTTATTTCCGCGGTCAAGCATAAAGATTCAAGAAAGTTTCCAAATTCTCTGATTAAAGATTTTTTAGTTCTTGAAACGCTTCAAGAACTTGAGAAAATATCGATTGGATTTAGATGAATTACCAGCAGAGATTACTCAAAGCAATTCCTGGTGGAGCTCACACATATTCGAGAGGCTTTGATCAATTCCCTTCAAACGCGCCACAAATTCTTGATCATGGGCAGGGTGTTTATGTTTACGATTTAGAAGGAAAAAAGTACTTAGATTACGGAATGGCGGTAAGAGCGGTAAATATTGGTTATGCAGAGCAAGAAATTGATGATGCCGCATTTAGTCAAATTAGAAAAGGAAACAATTTAACCCGTCCTTCATTAGTTGAATTAGAGGCCGCGGAACTTTTAGTAAGCTTAATTGACTCTGCAGATATGGTGAAATTTACAAAAAATGGGTCAAGTGCTGTATCTGCTGCCGTAAAATTAGCAAGGGCATTCACAGGGAAAGACTTAATTGCGCGATGCCAACAACACCCTTTTTTCTCCTATGATGATTGGTTTATTGGCTCGACACCAGTCCAAAAAGGAATTCCGCAAGAGTCTATAAGTGCGACTAAAGTGTTTAGCTATAATGACATTAAATCATTAGAGAATTTAATTGCAGAATTTCCCGGAAAGATAGCTTGTGTAGTTCTTGAGCCGGCAGTTGCAGAATGTCCAAATGTAAGTGAATATTCAAATAGCTGTTGTGGATTATCAAAGTGTTCCAGAGGATATATGAGTGGCGATAAAAATTATTTACACAAAGTTCAAGATTTGTGCCATAAAAATGGAATAGTCTTTATACTAGATGAAATGATCACTGGTTTTAGGTGGAATTTGAAAGGTGCTCAAAATAGTTTTGATATTAAACCCGACTTAAGTACATTTGGGAAGGCAATGGCAAATGGTTATTCCGTGGCATGCGTAGCTGGACGACGTGAGATTATGGAATTAGGTTCAATTGATCATGAGGGAAGAGAGAGAGTTTTTTTATTATCAACTACTCATGGAGCCGAAATGTCAGGCTTAGGAGCTTTTATTGCTACGGTAAATTTCATACAAAAAAATGGTGTTATCGAACATATATGGAATTATGGAAATGAATTGCAGAACATGATCAGGAGCAAAGCTTCAGAACATGGAATTTCCAATAGTTTCAAAGTTGGAGGACCCGCCTGCTCACCGTGGTATCAAACATATGATGAAAATGGTGATACTTCACTAGGTCTTCGTACATTATTTTCGCAAGAAATGATAAAAAATGGGGTACTTATGCCTTGGTTAGCATTGGCATTTAGGCATTCCCCTCAAGAGCTCAGCATAACGGAGGAAGCTATTGACAAATCGTTTTTCGTTTATAAAAAAGCTTTGGTTGACGGAATCGATAAGTACTTGGTGGGGCCAGCCATAAAACCAGTATTTAGAAAATACAACTGATGCGAATAGCCCTGACTCAAATGGACCAAGAATGGGAAAATAAAGAAGCTAATTTAGGCATCTGTGAGTCATTGATTATTGAGGTTAAAAAAAACGGAGCTGATTTAGTAATTTTTCCAGAAATGACGCTGACAGGATTTTCAATGAATTACAGTTTAGTTGCGGAGGAAAGGGATTCGAAAACTTTAGAGAATTTTAGAAAGTTTTCTCAAAGATATGAGATAGGTATTATTTTTGGATTAGTTAATAAATTAGATAATTATGGATCCAATACTTCAATTTTTCTTTCACGCGAAGGAATAGTGCTAGGAAGTTATGACAAGATACATCCATTTTCATTCGCTGGAGAGGATGCTAATATAAAAGGTGGTGAATCATTAAGCGTAGTGGAAAACAATAATTTGAGTATAGGTATGACCATCTGTTATGACCTGAGGTTTCCAGAGATTTATACTGCGTTAGCACAGGAATGTGACTTAATTATTAATATCGCTAATTGGCCTGCAAAAAGAAACAATCAATGGCTTTCTCTTCTTAAAGCACGCGCGATAGAAAATCAAGTTTATTTGGCAGGGGTGAATCGAATTGGTATTGATGGAAATGAAATTGCATACATGAAAAGTTCATTGCTAGTGGATCCAAATGGAGAAGTAACAAAATCTTTACTGGAAAAAGACAATTTTGTTATTTATGAGATCAATAAATCTATGGTTAGTAATTTTAGGAAAGATTTTTCTACCACTCGAGATAGAAGACCAAATCTTTATAAATCATTTTATAAAAGTAACTGAAAATTAATTTTGAGAGGAGATAAAGCAGTTTGAAAACCATTTCTGAGCTTATGAATTTGAGAGGAAGACGAGCTTTAATTACTGGGGCGAGTGGACATTTAGGTCGGGTAATCGCTTCAGGTTTAGCGCAGTTAGGGGCAGATCTAATTTTAATTGATCAACCACATTCAAGTCTCGAACCCTTGCGTGGCGAAATTTCAACTCTGTGGGGAATTAATGTAGAAAATCATTATTGTGATTTGGAAATTCAGGAGCAACGTTCACAATTAATTGCAACACTTTTATCAAGCAACCGCCAACTGAACATAATTGTAAACAATGCCTCATTTACTGGCTCTAAAGATTTAGAAGGTTGGACCGTTGCTTTTGAGAGTCAAAGTATAGAAACCTGGCGTCGTGCGATCGAGGTAAATTTAACAGCAATTTTTAACTTGTGCCAAGGTTTGGCCCCAATTCTTAAGAAGTCTAGCGGATCATCGATTCTCAACATTGCTTCAATTTATGGGAGATATGCCCCTGACATGAGTTTGTATGATGGTACAAACATGGGGAACCCTGCTGCATATGGGGCATCGAAAGGTGGCCTTATTCAACTGAGCAGATGGCTGGCCTCAGTCATGGCGCCCGACGTGAGAGTAAATTCAATTTCCCCTGGCGGAATACTTAGGAAACAGCCGCAGAATTTTATTAAAGAGTATGAGTCAAGGACTCCACTGAAAAGGATGGCGTCTGAGGAAGATTTTTTAGGTGTCGTGGCATATCTGTGCTCTGATTTATCAAAATATGTAACCGGACAGGACATCTCTGTGGACGGTGGCTGGAGTATCTGGTAGTAAAAAATATTTTTTGTGGTTTTGGTAATAACGCTTGGCTAACTAATTATTACAAAGCGCCAGCTTTGCAAAATTCATTTGGCGGGAAACGAACTTTTACAATCAATTTAATTGAACAACTTACTCTAGGCTTTGAGGTTAAGTGAAAGACCAGGCAGTCTATGATCACCCAAAATCAAAAACATTTCTAAAGGTTCATTGAAAAGAATGCTCATGATGTAATCCTAAGCGTTTATGCCTGTCCTGAGTTGAAAAAATTGAACTCTCACATAATCAATGTTGAGATATCGGCTGTTTACTGAGTTATGTTTAAGGAATTGATGGGTGAGCAGTATTTTCAGTAAATAGTGAAGGGTCCTAACTATATTTCATTGCGCAAGAAATGAGAATATCGTGATTTCTCACCTTAGGATGCCCTTATCATTATTGTTGCTACGACGCCCTGATTTCATTTGAAAAGCCTTTCTAAGAGGCTTAAATTGGCTAGAGGTGAGCAATCAGCGGTAATCTTTGTGTGTTGGAGACGTCAAATAGCCCGGTCAAGTGCGCCTAACTGCTAATGAGGTTAACCCCTAAAGGCTTTCCGAGGTTGAAAT
>JACCDP010182459.1_pt1 | contig 16411 bp, 10 predicted proteins | sample 7445841 | NCBI WGS metagenome assembly JACCDP01 (sample SAMN15323441, study PRJNA562643) | freshwater metagenome | isolation source: river surface water | place: USA:Blue River Watershed | collected 2017-08-17 | reverse complement strand
GTCTATGGAGCGGGAGCTTGGTACGAACCCTATCGTTTTGAAAGCTCAAATCGTTTTTTTGGACCCTACGTCCATCGCGGCGAAAAGTCTGGCGAACGTGTGCTGACTTATGAATGGACCACTGCAGAATACAACTTTCATGAGCAGGCTTGGTATAAGGCTGGGTTTTCTGCCAAGGATCAAGCTGTATTCACCGAACCCTACTGGGATTCGGGTCTGGTTTATATGACCGTCGCATTACCGTTTACGGATCGACAGTCTCAGAGCCAGCGTGGAGTCATTTCAATTGACATGATTCTTCCCCAGTTGCAGGAACTTATCGAAAGTATCAACCAAAGAGGTCATGACACCATCTACATCGTTGGAAAATCTGGCCAGCTCTTAGCTCACCCTCAGCATGCAGAGCTGCTCGAAAGGGAACAGGGACTGCACCCTGAACTCAAACTAAAAACTCTCCTCGATATTCCTGAAGGCTTGGCCCTCAAAGAACTCAATCAGCCCATAGTTCATGAAACATCCATCAGTGAAACAGGCTGGAAGATAGTGGTCGCAAGTCCCGAAGCTCTTGTTTTAGAATCATTTCAAAACATGCAAATCTTTCTAAGGGCTGCTATCATCATCTATCTTATCGTTATTTCGAGTTCCTTTGCGGCTATTTACTACCTAAGCGAAAGAGCTCTTCTTTTGCGTGACAAGGCCTTTCGCGAAAAAAACCAGCACATGGAAGATCAGGCCAAACTCATGCAGTTAGGTGAACTCTTCAGTGATCTCAGCCATGAACTTAAGAACATATTCCATGGGAGTCCAAGCGAAGAGCACCTCCAGCGAACAGATGTCGAACTCTGTTTAGCCCCAGTTCATCTTTCACCCGAAGATCGACATATCCTCGTTGATCAAATCTGCAGCTCTTCGAGCTGGTCAGGACAAGCAGATAGAGCTCAGCTTCTCATGGTGGATCGCCAGGCGAATCAGGTGCAAGTCAAGCGAAGTCTTCGAGGAATTCTAGCAATGAGCGACCTATCAGATCAAACACTCCAGTCGCTCTGGGCTCGCCTATTACAGTTGAGTGACGAAGAAATTGTTTACCTAGAAACTCAAATGAGGCTTTTCCTCCAAGCGCAATCGCTGATCCGTTCGATGGGAACCGGACGCGATCTTTCGCTCACAGTTCTATCTTATGTGCGACAGAGAGAGGGCAATCTTTACTGTTCGTTTGCAGAAGTCTGTCAGCAAGTTGAGCGGCTAATAGCTACGAGAGCACGCAAGTATTCCATCCTTTGGACACGAACTGTAGAGGATGCCGTTGTCCTCATGCCTCAGGGGCGTCTCCTCCAAATCCTTTTGAATTTACTTCTCAATGCGATCGAAGCTGTAGCTCCTCTGGAAAAATCGCAGCAATTCATCCATATATCGGGTCAGACGCAAGAAAACACTTTTGTCATCCGAATCAGCAATGGTGGTCCTCCGATCCCCCAAGCGACCCGTGACAAACTCTTCTCTCGAGGCTTTACCACCAAAGGTGAAAAAGGCAGTGGTATTGGCCTTGATGTCTCGCGACGTCTAGCCCAAGAAGCTCAAGGTGATCTTGTCTACGATCCAAGCAAAGATCATCCTTCTTTTGTTCTAACGCTACCTAGGTCTAATGAGCAAGATATGCCGGTTCTTGCTGCTTAGTACACCGGATTCTCTGCCGAAGATAGTGAGAGATCTTTACGTTCTCGATCTAACGCTTAGGCAAGAGGTTTCTTTTATGTTTCGTCATTTGGTGCTTTTAACTGGCCTTAGTTCTGCAGGTTTTTTGGCTGCTTCTCCCGAACGTCACTCTCTCATGATCACAGATCCTTACATCCTCCAAAATGCACAAGCTCAGGGCCGAGGTGCTTGGAGTTTTGGCGGTCTCACTCAAGAGTTAGCAAAAGCTCACTATAGAAAAAACGAGCTTACTCCAGATGAATACGATAGTTTCATTCGCAACTGGCTCCAGCAATTTCAGACGACACGTCCTGGTATGGAATCCTGGGTTACCTGCGCTTGGGCCGGCCTCCCACACGGGGCTACCGATTGCGCAGAACGCGTGCTGGCTCCAGAAACTGCTCCTTTCAAACTGCTAGCTATCAGCTATCGGCCTGACCTTGCAGATCCTGGCTGCCAGGGACAAGAAGGGGAGTTTCGCTTCACCTTTGGCCTCACCGAAGAGGCTCTCCGCGACCGATACCCTTGGCAAGTGCCTGCTACTGAAATGACCGTTATCTTGGAATATGCCTTGCAAAAAGCCTTGCCTCTCGAGCGCAGCAGTCAAGGCTGGGCTCAAGAGTTTTTGACTCTCGATCGCCCCGAACTTTGCAAGGACTTTTGTCCCGCCTATCAAGAGGAACTCCTCTCGCTTAGTCGCTCGATCACGAGTTTTCGAGACGAACTTCCCGAGGGAGTCGCACTCGGACAAATTCGTACCAACGAAGTCGTCGGTGATCCTGCCTTCAATCCCCAGCTAACCGCTGTACTTCGGCAGTTTGGTGAACAGCTCACGGCCTGCTACACAGAGCTTGTCCAAACACCAGATGACTTTGCTGGAGGGCTCGATCGCTGTCGTCAAATCCTTCGCAATGCACAATTACCAGCTGGTCCTATCCTGCTTGCCTCCTTTGCGCTCGATAAGGCACTCGGAGCACTTGCAACGATTAGCTATGCACCTGTCCCCCTTCCACTCCCAGCTGCTCTTGTAAACTCGGCCAACAATCTGCTGTCCGGACTTTCAGCTCAATTGGGACTTTGGGAAATGCGTGAGTTTACTTTAGGACCAGAAGGACTCACTGCCCATGTCCTCCACGACACACCTTCCTTAGCAGATAATAATTCCAAAGAGCTTAAAGCTGTCATTCAGGAACACGCAGATGATATTTTAAAAGATACGATAAAAATTTCTGAGATCATTGAATCAGGAGCCTTGAGCCCAAGCACGATAGCCCCAGCTAACCCCTTCGATCCATGGCGTCTCTATGCGTTGCGTGGAGCAGATCAAGACATTGCTCGGGATGCGAGACTGCATTCCCGCTTTGCTGCTAAAACTTGCCAAGGATGTCACAGCACGCAGACAACACCCAACGCGCTCTTTATGGTGATCAATGATCTGCTATTGCACGCTAAGAATAGTAGAGAACTACAGGGAGAAGCCGCGCGACTGCTGCGAGCCCATCAGCAAGACGAACTTCACATCGCTAACATCGATGCTTTCTACATGATATCTCCGCTGCGAGATCCTGGCCCTCAAGGTCAAAATCATCTCGCCCCTTTTCTCACGAGAAAAGGGGGGCATTTGGAAAAGCTCAGCTACCAAGTCCAGGAGATGGCAAGAAGCTGTAAGCTATAGGAGGCTCGCACCATAGCTGAGTCCATGGCCGAAGGGGAAGAGAGGCTGTGTCCTGTCTCCCTTGCGCACATCTTCGATAGCCTTTGGCCAAGTCAAAGACAGTTTACCTCTGAAATCATAATCTCCCCAAAGCACATCAGCGACACCTTGAGCCTCGCTTCCAGGTAGCCATGCAGCTACTGTCGCATCCCAGTTTTTGGCCTCTTCGGTAATGAGAAGGGGACGTCCAGATAAAATCAAGACAGCCGTCGGACCAGGAATCCCTTTGAGATTGTGGAGGACAGACTTGTCTTCCTGAGACAATGTCAGCTCGTTATTGTCGCCTAGAAACTCTGCGTAAGGAGCCTCACCCACAACCACGAGCTTCAAACTCTTATCTCCCTTACGACAGGCTTCACTGACAAACTTACCCTGAGCAGCATACTCGACGGCGACACCATGTGCACCGGCGGAAGCTTGGAGAGCGCCCCAGATAGTCTTAGCACCTTCGGGCTTATGCTGATTGCCGGTGTGCCCCTGCCAGCCGACCGTCCAGCCTCCATTCTGAGCACCGAAGTCATCAGCTTTTGCGCCTGCAACGCAGAGGCTGTCGTATTTCTTGGCCGTCACTGGCAAGGTTGCAGACTGATTCTTTAAAAGCACTAGGCTTGAGCGAACAGCTTGCCTTGCCAGCTCGCGATGCGGTGTGCTGCCAAAGTCTTGAGTAGCAGGCTTGGCTTTTTGCTTCGCCATCGCCTTAGAAAAGAGACCGCGTTTATCTTTGACAGTCAGAATACGCGTGACCGCCTGATCGATTCTTGCAGGTGAGACCGTCCCTTTTTGTACAGATTCACTGAGCAATTGATGGACTCGCTCAAAACGATACTGGCTATCGGTCTGCCCGCCTGGTAATGGTAACTTACCCTGTACCATGATCATATCGACGCCGGCATTGACCGTCGCCACAATCTGTTTTTGATAGCGTTTGATGGGATCGTTCTCAATCCCCACATCGATATCATCAATCGCATTCCAGTCAGAGATAACGAGTCCTTGAAAACCCAGCCCACCAAGAGACTGCGGGGCTTTAAGGTAGTCCTCTATCAAATCTTTTCTGGCATGCATCTTGATTCCGTCGATGCTGCTATAAGAAATCATCACCGTATCAACATCAGCAGCAATAGCCTCCAGGTACCCCTGACCATGCAAAGCCCAGATGTCCGCCACAGTCCCTTCGGTATCGCCTTGATCGAGACCTTGGGGTGCTCCTGCTCCCGCAACTTTTCCAGTCCCCCAGCGTGTACCTCCGTCACCAAGATAGTGCTTAGCCGTCGCCGAAACGCCTTGGCTCTGCAGTCCCTTGATATAGGCTTGAACTAGAATTTTTTGAAGAGACGGATCTTCGCCAAAGCTCTCGTAGCTTCGTCCCCAGCGAATATCGCGCACGACCGAAACAGCTGGAGCAAAGTTCCAATCAAAACCTGTTGCAAGTACCTCTTTCCCGACAGCTTGCCCGATTGCAAACATCAGCTCAGAATCGCGCGCTGCACCCAAGCCCACATTATGAGGGAAGACCGTTGCGTTTTGCACAAGTCCGTGCCCATGAACGGCATCCACACCGATCATCAGAGGAATTTTGAGGCGGGTGCTCGCCGCTTCAGCTGCAAACTGCCCAAGCTCCTCTTGCCAGCTCTGCGGCGTGTTGGGGGGAATGATGGAATTGCCACCCGATAAAATGCTCCCGAGCTTGAGCTGACGAATCGGAATACGACCTGCCGCCTTCTCAGCTTTGAGATCAAGAATTTCAGCCTGAATCATCTGTCCAACTTTTTCAGAAAGGCTCATTCGCGAAACCATCTCTGAGACCTTGAGGCCTTGGGACTTCGACTTTGTTTGCCCGAAGGAAACGGGCGCTATCGCAGCAAGACTGCCGCAAAGAAGTATGTTCGTGATCGTGGAATAATGCATAGATTTTCCTTTCAGAAGAGCGTCGGAATCATACCCGAGGCACTCCCTCCTGTCACGATGCTCAGCCTAGTGTCCTCCCCAAGCGGTTCTATTCCTTAACCCACAGGATCTTTGCGCTGGTCCTAGTGGGAGCTAGGCAAAATCTCAGCCTGTCCCCACGGTTCGACAGCTAGACAGAGGTGCGTCAAGAAGAATATGCTTTCCCTGTTGGATTGATTCGTTTTCTTCTTGGGAGAATTTTCTATGAAAAAAGTTTCTGAAATGCTGCTTAAATGGGCAAAACCCGTCCTGGTTTTCGGAACATTTACAACACTGAGTGCACCCTCACTTTTCGCTGCCCCTGCCTGTGGTGACTCTGTTACTGCTGCTGGTAAAGTGTTTTACGTGGTACCTGAGGGCAATATGGTAGCGCGTGAAGTTTCGCTCAGCGTGCCTGCGTGCGGACAGGGAGCTGTCGTCATCTCGTCTGCTAGTGGCTGGTCGGTAGAGACCGAGGCGTTCTTTGTGAAGAAGATTCATGATAGAACCATCTTTTACGTCGCCTTCCAAGACCCCATGGGTGATGATGCGCATAAATTTTTGCTCTTCAAAGGCACTTATCTCCGTGGCACCAACGTCGCAGGCTACTGGGGTGACATGTATGATGTAGTGCTTCCTGAAGGTAAAATCGAAACTCCTGCTGATGCAGAAAAGCTTGCTAAAATGGAAGAAGACGGCAGCGTCCATCACATCGGTGGCTTTGCTTTCCATGCAGGCGTCAAAGCTCCTTAATCGGCTCTATTAGCCTACCTTTCCTGCTTCGTCCTTGATCCCCACTCGGGATTAGGGCGATACTAGCAGGAGAGGGAGGGCCGATCATGATCGAAAAGCACCTGGACCTACTACCAGCTCAGCGCCTGTCTGCCTGGCGAAAGATAGCAATGGGGACTTGGCGCTCGGTCAAAGATCCAAGTGTTTATGGAGTGCTTGAGGTCCCCGCTGATCAAGCACTCGCCTATATGTCCCGTCTCCATGAGAGCACAGGCGAGCGCATTTCCATCAATGCCTTTGTCGGTAAAGCCATAGCCGAAGCACTTCTGCGACATCCTGAGATCAACTCCATATTGCGTTTTGGAAAATTATATCCGCGACGCCATGTCACCCTATTTTTCCATGCCATGTCCGACAGCAAGGGGCGGGACCTCTCGGGAGTTACCATTCAAGAGGCCGAGCAAAAATCCTTGCTTACTGTCGCTCGCGAAGTGAATCGCAAAGTCGAAGCCGTCAAAAATCATAGTGATAAGACCTATAAAAAAATGAAAAATCTTATGGCTATGGTTCCTGGCTGGCTGACAGGGCTCATTCTCGATCTTTCTAGTTTTTTTCAATATACCTTGAATTTATGGTCTCCCCTGCTCGGCTCCCCCAAGGATCCTCTTGGCAGCATACAGATCACCAATATTGGCTCGATAGGGCTCGACTTCGCTTTTGCTCCTCTGGTTCCTTATTCCAAGGTTCCTATGGTGATCGCAGTGGGAGCCATCAAAGATCAAGTCATAGCTGTCGACGGGCAGGTTCAGATCAAACCCATCTTACGCCTTTGTGTTACCTTCGATCACCGTCTGATCGATGGAGCCCATGCTGCAAAGTTAGCTCGGGTAGCCGAAGCGATCTTTCGGAACCCCGAGCAGGAATTAGGGCCTATCTCCCAAGATCAAGGTGCTTCACAATTGCGAACCGCCGAGACTTCAGCTTCTCGAGCGAGCGCAAGTTTGGGTTGACATGCCTGACCTTCGCACACGAACAGTTTCTCTAGGCTCTCTTGCATGATCTCTTGCAAAGCACGGCAAGCCTCTGGTTTGTGGTAGCTTAGGTTGTTGAGCTCAAAGGGATCCCGATCGAGATCGTAGAGCTCCCATTCCATACCTTGCCATGCGTTTTGCTTGAAAAGAGCTTGGTCTTTTTGAGGCCATCCTATCAATTTGAAGGATCGCAGTTCAGGTCCAAGAGCAAAAATTTTCTTGAGCCCCAAATGCGTCGGTACATCAGACATAAAGGCTTTGAGTCCCCCAAAGAGTCTCGCATCGATCGCATCGAGCGGAATCTCTCGGCCATTTGCAGCCTCGCCTCCCTGATAGGAAAAGAGCAATTCACTGCGCAAGGGCTCGGTGCGACCTTTCCAAAGCGGCCATAAGCTTTGGCCATCAAGTCCTTCTGGAAGAGGCACACCAGCTGCCTCGAGAAAGCTTGGAAAATAGTCCACATGTGAGGTCCAGGCTTGAGTCTGCAGGCCGCGTTTCAACTCTATATCTTTGCCACCAAATACATAGAGTGGAACACGCAAGGTCTCCTCATAAGGTGCCATCTTATGGATCAAACCATGAGCTCCATTGTTATAGCCATTGTCTGAGGTCACAATAACGAGGCTGCGGTCTGCCTGTCCAAGGCGCTCTAACTCACTCCAAAGACGCGCGAGCCCCTCATCGACGGCAAGTAAGCTCCCCAGCCTATTGTTCCAATCATGTCGCATCCAGGCTTTCAACTCAGGGCGAGTACGCGCATCTTTGCTGTCTTGAAGCCACTGTGGTTTGTCAAGCCATGCATCATCGCCATCTTGAAAGGTATTGGGACTCCTAGGAGCGGTATTTGCCCACTGCAATGAGCTGAGCACATGACGAGGTGCAGGGGGCAGCGGAAGATGAGGAGCCGTGTAGCTCAGGTAAAGAAACTTAGGTGCTTCGGTAGGTTCTTGAAGAAAAGCTAGGGCTTTTTCGGTCAGCACGTCGGTGGCATAATCCTGAGGGCGATAGCCAAAGGACTCCGCCTGCATTTGAGTAGCTGACCAATTCAAGAGTTCGTAGCCGTAGCCCAGATAACTTCTGAGATTGGGATCGATGTAGACCGAACCTTGGCTCCAGCCCTGTGGCAACTCAGGCAGCTTACCATTCTTGCGCTCAAAACCATTCAGGTACTTGCCAAATATCCCTGTAAGGTAGCCTGAATCTTGAAGAGCTTTGGCAAAGGTTCGCTCTTCGTTGTCGATCGCTCGTCCCTCTTGGTCGCGCCGCACAAGGCCCTCGCTGTCTTTGGGCTCGCGAAAAGCTTCGTAACCGCCCCAGATCCCACCGTTGGTAAAGACTCCATTATTGTGAGCATAAAGTCCTGTGAGAATCGCAGCTCTGGCCTCACAACAGATCGCTGCCGAATGGGCTGCATCGATACGAACACCTTCGCTCTCCGTCTTCTGACTCAAGAAAGGCATGAGCTCTTTGAGATAGGGGCCCGTTTGTAGCCAATCTAGATCATCTAACACGACAAAGATGAGGTTAGGTCGCTTTTCGACGGCATGAGCTCCTGGATGATAGAGCAATGCTGTCAGGCTTAAGCATGCCAAGGAAATTTTTTGTGTAAAAAAATGCTTCATCATTCACCTCTCTATTCGGTTGACGACGATCGTCTCGTATAATTGTGGAATGACCGTGGAAATTCTTCTCGCAAAAGAGAGTCGACTATGCCGCAACTTTCCGTTCTACTGTATCTCCTACTTTGCTTTCTCTGTCCAGATCTGGGAGCTTTTCCCAGCCTAAAAGTTCCCATAGGAGCAGAAAGAGTCAGTGTCGAAGGCTACGTTTATCACTTGGACAATAGTCATAAAAGACTGCCGAGAGAAGAAGTTCTACTCGGACAGCATGATGCACTCTTCGCACGGACCCATGAACGCGGAATACCGATTGGAACTCCTGAGCGTGTTCAACCTGATGACACCTGGCTTGCTCTAGAAATTGATAATGAGCACACGCGGGACGTTGCTCTCTCGGTCTATGGAGCAAGCTCCGTCGGACTCACTCATTCTATTCGACTCGCTCCTGACTCTACGGACATCAAAGAAGTGAACCGCTTTGAGGATCAACTCAAGCGTATCCCCAAGGTGATCTCCATACCTCCGGGACACTGGAAAATTTACCTTGCTTATCAAAGAGAGCCCTATGGCTATCCCTATGTTTTTTTGAGTGTGCGGACCTATACGCACCTTCTCCACAGTTCTCCTGAGCGCCATATCATCAGCCTTTCGCTCGGCATTTGTATCGCACTATTACTCTACAATCTGGTGCTCGCCATCAATTTAAAAAGCCGTAGTCACTGGCTTTACGTGCTCTACAATCTAGCGATTGTCTTTTATTTTGAAACAAGTGGACAAATTCTTGCGGAACAATTTGGATGGCCGGCGATTCCCCCAGAGTTTTGGTTTTTCATCAATTCGTCTGCACTTTTTCTCTTTGCGATCTTTGTTTACGACATCCTCAATATTCCGCAGCATCTCCCTATTTGGAAGCGTCCTACACAGGTTTTTGTTGCTCTCTGGCCACTCCTTCTCTTGGGGCAGTGGATCTTCCCAACTCTAGTTCTCAAAATCCTCAACATCCTCATTCTCATGGCGACTCCCCTTTCACTCGCTGTGAGCATTCATGCAGCTATCCTCGGTAATCCCATCGCAAAACTCTTGAGTTTTACTATCATTTTGCCAGCTCTTGGCAGCGTTTTTGGTCTGCTTGCGAATACATTTGCTCCCTGGATGCCTGCTAACCTCATCGCTTGTTTCCAGCCTCTTGGCATCGATTTGGAGATGATTTTTCTCTCGATGACGATCGGCTATAAGCTGAGACGCCAGCAACTATCTTTGCGCCGCAGAAGGGATCACGCGTTTGGAGAACTGAAAAAGATCGTTTTCCCACATCAAGTTGATCAGATATGGAATGGTCAGCAACTTGCCCAAACTATGCCTGTGGGGAGTAGCAAAGCCTATACTGTAGTTTTTGATGTGATTGGAAGCAGTCGCATGCCTCTGGCAGACCCAAGAGCTTTTCTATCGAGCGTTTTTACGGCTTGCTCAGAGCTGATGATGGAGAACTACCAAGGTGAGCATCTCTTAGCCAACGCATATCGCGTCAAGGAAATGGGTGATGGATTTATCTGTACGGTAGGATTTCCTTTTGCCTGTCCTGAACCAAACGCTGCTGATCATGCCCTCAAACTCTCGTATCGATTTATGCAAACTTTTGCTGATCTTGCTCAAAAAGCAGGAGCTACCCAGCCACTCTATTGTGCCGTTGGAATTGCTTATGGGGATATCGAAGCCTTTTATCCAGATAATGGAACTCTGGTCTACGATATGTACGGTCGGAGTATCATCTTGGCGACTCGATACGAAGGGATGCGGGACTATCTCTTCCCGCACCTAGGGACAAAGCAAAATATCGTCATTCTACAAAAGACTGTTTTTGAAGCTCTCTCCCCATCGCTCCGCAGTGACTTTATCGAGTTTGAGCTCGCAACAGTCAATTTTCGAGTCAAAGATGACGAGCAAGCAACCCAGCTCTATTACCGATTGGGACCTGCAAGTTGAGTCTCTTCAGAAAGATCCACGGTAGGTCCTTCGGCAGAACAGACGGCCCCCTGAGGACCGCAAGGATACGTGCTAGGATTCTTCCACTCGGGAGCAGCCACTGGACAGCGCGCGCCTTGAGGACCACAGACAAAAGAACTATAAGCCTCGACAGCACCCAAGCGTGACAGTTTACCTTCTGGACTGATAACTACAGCAGCTTTGCCAACGGCTAGATCAAGATTCCACGAACCGGAAGGGAGCGTGAGCTGACCTTGGGACTCCTTTTCGCTCGTCCAGGTCAAGACCACATAACCAAGCTCAAGGCTTTGATGCAAAGCTGTGACACCAGCTGGAACGTCAAGTTCGATAGTGCCTTTGGCGCTAGGGATCTGCAGATGTGTAACTTCAAAAGGATCGAGACTCACGCGTCCTGCTGGGCGTGCTTCCAGCGTCGAGAAACTCAGAATTGACATCAAAGTCAGTGCTGCAAAACTTGTGCTTTTCATGGGACTTCCTCAGTACGGTGGTTTGGAGACGCTCACATCTGCGAGCATCAGCGGCACATTAACTAGCTTTCTGAGAAAGGTCACGAAAAAAAACGCGCGTTTACTCGACTTGGGTTTTGGGTTTGGAAGAGCGCGATACCGCAAAAGCGAGTGTCATGATGAGACCAAGTGTGTAGCGAACCTCGCTGTCAAAAAAAGCATTTTGAGTCAGACCACCTAATAGAAATCCCAGGATAGTCAAATCTCGTAGACGTTGATACCAGGGGCTCAAGTTCTCCCACGAGCGATGGACATACCAAAGCCAAATCAGAAAACTCAGCGCCGCTAAAAGACCACCTTCAAAGGCAAGCTGAAGAATCTGATTGTGAGCTTCGTAGGTCTTCTTCATATCTGGCAGACCAATCTTTGCGTAGTAATCTTTGCGATAGTCGCGCCCAAGATGGACTCCATGTCCAAGCAGAGGACGCTCCTCGACCGCTTTCAGGTGTGCGAGCCAAAACGCGATGCGATCGTCAGCATAGGGACTTTCTCTATCGACAGGAGCTTGAGAACGAGCGGCGATAAAACGCTCAGAGACCATGTTTTGAGTGTTCAAGACAAGCACAAGACATGCACCTAGTAAAGCAAGGATCGCAAAGCGTGTCCGACCGCGGAGAGAAAGCAGCATGAGCAAAACACCGAGAGCGAGAGCTAAGGCCTGGGCTGTTCTTGATGCCGAGGCATAAAGTAGAAATCCGAGCGAGCCTGTGATCGTCCATGCGCGCGGATTGTTGCGACATTGGAGCGAATATCCGAGACTCGGCACCCAAAGCAAAAGTGCTACATAAGCTAAAGTCAAGGGATGCGAGTAAAATCCCTGCGCACGGCGGAAGTGTTCGCCCCATTCGACGAGAGAACCGCTGAGTTTCCAACCCAAGCGGAGTTGCGTAAAGGCCGCGAGCGCCCAGATCAAACTGCCTAGCGCAAGGTAGAACTCCAGGCGACGGATACGAGTGGGGGAATCGAGCGAATCGCGTGCAAAAAACAGCGGAAGGCAGAAAAAAGGCGCAAAGCCTATCAGAAATGACACCACGTCACGTTCAGGATTTCTTGGATTTAACAGAGTCGCGAAGGCACAGAGGCAGAGTGTGAGAGCCATGAAGGTCCAGGATCTCCGTTCGGAGGCCGAGAGAACCTGTCGTAATTGACGGAGTTGGCCTCGCCACGCAAGTAGAGCGAAAACACAGGCAACCCCCGTCACCCCGGTCTGGACAGCAACTCCGAAGGGCAAGCCCACCCACAGCACACCTAGACAAAGCCAAAGCAAACAGTCTGGTTTTTTCATGGCGGCTCCTTAGGAATTAGGATTGCAATTTTCAAGAGATAACGGAGGAGCGCAGGGAGAGACAAGGATTTTTCGCATTTATCTCGATCAACAAGAAGTGATCAGGATGCACGAAACTCTCACGGATTGGTAGGAATCTTGCTGAAATGCCACTGCTCCTCTGGTATGACCTGGCTAGCCGACCGGTTGACAATGTTTGCAGACAGGGGAGAGGCTTTATCATGCGCCCAAAGAGTTCTACTTTGCTTGCCATATTGGTCTGCCAATCCATGCAGGGCTTAGCTTTGGGAAGTGAAGAGTCCGAAAAGCTCGAGATGAAGGCAGGATTGCAGGGCAACCTTAGCCTCACGCACAGCGTGGGAGCCAACACCAGCAGTGATCCAACCAGCTCTGCTCTGGCTGAGCTCAAATACAACGTCAATTCCGAGCAAAGCCTCCTATTGCGACAGGAGGTCAGCAAGCTTTATCTCAAAGACCGAGGTGAAGAAGACTGGCAGGCTGCTGATACATACCTCGCCTTCCGCCTGCGAAAGGCATCGTCATGGCAAGATCTTAGCTTCGGCGCTACAGTAAGCGCCACTTTGCCTGCATCTCCGGTATCGCAAAAGCAAGAGATCCTGAGCATCCCCGGGCTTGCTTTGCAGGCCACACAAAAGCTTTTCTCAAATCGGCTCGTTGTGAGTGGCGGACCTTTTTATCGCTATCATATCAATCGATACAAATCGATGAAAGATGACGACAGCGGTCGCTACTTGATCCGTTCTCGCTACGGTTTCGACCTCTCAGCTCAGGCTGTTGTGTCAGAAAAATTTTCCCTAGCCACTGCCGTTCAGTGGGCCGAACGTACCTACGAACAAGCCCCCTACGGAACCGTCTCTTCTGATCACCGTTATAATGTCGACGTTTCAGCGTCGTACGAGCTCGATAAGAAGAGTGCCCTCACCCTGGGCTACGCACAGACAGATCTTGCCGAGCAGCTCGGTCGGATCGATGTTTACCTCTTCGATACGGAAGTGAGTTCCTACTACGCACAACTGAGTTATCAAGTCTTCTAGCCCCGACGCCTGGGATAAAAGGCGAAGCGCACGATGGAGGCAGTCTATGAAAACTTTCGTTCTTTCCGCGAGCATCTTGGTGCTACTCTCGGCTTGTAGCCAGGGCCGAAAGCAGTACAAAAGTCCTGCTGATCAAAGGGTTGATCAAAAGGCTGACCCTGCTGATTTGAAAGTGCCCAATGTTCCCAGCAATCCCGGTGCCTCGCTCGTGGATGGTTGGTACGTGGATCCGACTCCAGAGGAAGCGGCAGCCAAAATCTCGGATGCTATTCGTGCTCCTATCGTACCGACGCTAGGCTTAGCCGGCGTTACGACCCTCATGCAACGCACTCAGGTTGAAGCTAAGCTTGGACAGCCTGACTTCGTTGCGAAAGACGAGTATCTGCGCGATGTCGCCGTTTACGGTAGTGGAGCCTTTTATATTTACTACGACAGGGCCACGAAAAATAAAGTGGAATGGCTTTTGGCGCGTGGTGGATATACCGGGTCAGTATCAACTGCCGAAGACCTCAAAGTCGGTACCGACTTAGCCCCCCTCTTCGCTGCAGCTGGCGGACCTGAGGCCTTCATCAAAAAGCTCTACCAAGCCTCCCACCCTTCGGTGGAAGATTGCACGAAAGAGCAACTCTGTCAGGCTATCGAAGGTCAGGGTTTCGGAGTGTTAAGCCTTTCCAACACCGTGACTATTTCTTATCAAGACGAACCAGAAAAATCAAAAAAAGGCATCAGTGTTATCCTCATCACCTCCCGTACCCCAGACGCAGGCTCTTTCCAGGGTGAAGACTGGTCCCTCGACCTTCTCAGTGGTACACTCGCGAGAGGAACTGATACCCTAACGGCAGGACTTTCCACTTGGGCCGAAGCTCGGCAACTCGGTAGCCTCGAAGAGCGTGTCGAAGAGCGCGACTTCGCAGTTGGCTTAACAGAATATGCCGTCAGCCTTGAAAATTCTTTGGCATTTACCTTCGAACGTCCCAACTACAAAGACCTTAAAAAACTTTCTCCCGACACATCAGCCCGGATCACCGGTGTATCTGCTGGCGAAGCGTTTCTTGGAAGCTTCCAGCTTGCAAAAGCTCCTCTTGAAATTCAGCTTTGTCAAACTCAAAGCCCAATTCCCCAGAGTCCCGAGTCGCTCTTGACAGTCAAGCTTAACAGTCTTTTGGCGTCACCAACTGGCGAACTTACACCCAGCAATGAAGCGACTCGTCAAATCCTCTGGACGGTAAAGGTAGCGGCAGGCCAAACTTCAGAAACGACTGAAGAGTCGCTTTGTGTCAGTTCACCTTTGCGTGGAGCAGTGGATGCTTCGCTCCGCAGCGTTCTGGAGGAAGCTATCACCGAGCACGTTGCAGAGACTTACACAGACCCTAGCAAAGCTCCAGCTGCATTCTCTGTCGAAGTGAAGGGTGAGCTGTCTGTCAAAGATCTTTTTGACACTGGCACTCAGACTTTATCAGGAGCTCCGCTCAAATTGAGCCAAGCCCTAGGCAAACTCATCTACAAGCAAAGCTTCCAGACGGTGCTAAATCAGGCCAAGTCTGGTCTAAACAACACTTCCAAAAAAGTCATCCAGGTCCTACCCACCGAAGGCGATGCTACCATCGAAGATCAGCAAAACATTCGTTCCAGTTTTGTCGTCTACGACGACAAGAGTCTGCAAAGCGGCCTGCAGTTGAGCATCTCCTACAGCGAATCGTCAAAGAATCTTTACTTCGATGTCTCACGCATACAGCCGGATTTTAGAAACGGTAATAACGGACTATCAGTTCTCGATGGCCAACAAACGATCGATCTCGATAGCGTCCTGAAATTTGGTAAGCAGGGTTTCAGTGTCGCCAGTTCTGCGGAAAGTACAGCTGAATTAGACCTTTTCGACAGAAGTTCTCGCTATGCAGAATTAGATGGCACAGATCCCGTCCTCTACGCGGAAAACGTATCGGTCAACGTCACCGACGGACTCCAAAGCCAAAATCACATCTACGATCTCTTGGTGAATTGGAACAATCTCTTCCTTTACGGTTCGCGACTTGACCAAGTTAACGAGGACAACAAACCGTCTATCTCCCAGACAAGTCTGAAGATCGAAGGCATCGAGGTCCAAGATCTCCCTGCAGACACTCGATTTACACTGACTTGCAAAGAACAAGCGCTAACCCTTAGCAATAGGACTAACTTCCGCTCGGTCTATAACCGGCTCAAGGACTGCGGTCTCTTTTTGACCCCAGGTTACGCAACCGAAAATGTCCCTTCGGAATTGCACGTAGCTCCTGAGGGAAAGCGCAAGCATGGCCTTACCCTGAAGTTTACCGACGGCCAGCTGAGCGGTTTTATGATCTACAACACAAATAGCCTCTCGCTGTGAGGATGACGCCTATGAAAAAGTTTTGGATAATTCTTCCGCTTCTACTCGCAATTTCTTGTGCTAAAACGCGCCCGACAGAGCGTGTACCTGACATCAACGAGAACCGCTTTGAAAAGGCGCCTCTCTTGGCCAATGAGACTTGGATTGCCAAGGAGACCGTCGTCGCAACGGATCCACTTGGAGGGTTTGGATTTACTGGTCTTCAATCGTCTGTGGTTGCCGGTAAATTTGAATTTTCAAAGGACAAGCTACGCTTTGTTAGAGCTGCTCATTTCGAAGCAAACAAAGAAACTCTCGATACGAGTGTTTACTCTTGGGATATCGAGCACTCCGAATATCGACTCGGAGAGAGTGGTGGTAAAGTCAGTAATCGCGAAGAAGAGAACAATGATCTCGAATGGTTTAAAAAGCGCTTTTTCAAAACCAACTTTGCTGATGCTGATCTGACCCTTATGGACACCAAAGGTGAAGGCACTTGCTTT
>JACCDP010104742.1_pt1 | contig 16413 bp, 13 predicted proteins | sample 7445841 | NCBI WGS metagenome assembly JACCDP01 (sample SAMN15323441, study PRJNA562643) | freshwater metagenome | isolation source: river surface water | place: USA:Blue River Watershed | collected 2017-08-17 | reverse complement strand
GGACGGGTGTGGAAGCGTGGTAACACGTTAAGCTTACCGTTACTAATAGCTCAATTGGCTTGATTTATGCACTGAAAAAATTTTTTTTGATACAAATTACAATGTTTAAGATTAAAATCTTATTAATTATTTATAAATAAAAAACTCAGATGAGTTGCTAAATACTAAATTAAATTTACATTAAATTTTTATAATTAATCGACGTTGATTGATGTGTAGGATTTTTTCAAGAAAATCATAATTTTTTTTTGAAATATATTTATATTTAGTATATTTTTAATTCTCATGATATAATTTATGTAAACTCATTATTTTAAACATTAAATTTATTTCTTAAAAAATATCAATTATTAAATAATTTGATTGGTCATAAATATATTGACAAAGAAATAAAAAAAATAAGACTGTATAAAAAATGAAAACAAATGCTTCTATACTAATAACAGGCGGAACTGGTTCATTTGGTAAAAGTTTTGTTCCATTAGCGTTAAAAAAATTTAATCCAAAAAGGTTAGTAATTTTTTCACGTGATGAAATTAAACAATGGGAAATGGCCAAGTTATTTAAAAACGACAAAAGAGTACGTTTTTTTATTGGGGATATTAGAGACAAGAATCGGCTTTATCGTGCTTTAGATGGTGTAGATTTTGTTATTCACGCAGCTGCAACTAAAATTGTCCCTACCGCTGAATATAATCCTTTTGAGTGTATTAAAACAAATATTAATGGAGCTATGAATTTAATCGATGCCTGTATTGATCAAAAAGTTAAAAAAGTAATAGCACTTTCAACTGATAAAGCCAGTAGCCCTATTAATTTGTACGGTTCTACTAAACTAGCTTCTGATAAGTTGTTTGTAGCCAGTAATTCAAGCTACGCAAGTGGTCACAAAACCATTTTTTCAGTCGTACGATATGGCAATGTAATGGGTTCACGTGGTTCTATTATTCCATTTTTTTTATCTTTAAAAAAAAATAAAACTATACCAATAACTGATGAGAGAATGACGCGTTTTATGATAACCCTTGAGCAGGGGGTAGATTTAGTTTTTCATGCCTTTAGGGATATGGAGGGTGGTGAGATTTATGTAAAAAAAATACCTTCTATGGCAATTACTGATATAGCTAAAGTAATAGCTCCCAAATCAAAATTTGAAATTATAGGTATTCGACCTGGCGAAAAACTACATGAGCAAATGATAGGAGTTGAGGATAGTTATACAACTTTTGAATATAAAGATTATTATAAAATATTACCTCAATTGAATAATTGGTGGGCTGATAGAAAGCGAGTCAAGCAAGGAAAAAAAGTCAAAGAAGGCTTTGTTTATAATAGTAAAAATAATCCAGATTGGATGACAAAAGTTTATTTTAAAAATTGGATTAATATAAATAGGAGATTTATTGATAGGTATTAGAGTATGATTCCTTATGGTCGTCAAGAAGTTACCAAAGAAGATATTGTAGAAGTTGAAAAAGTATTAAAATCAAATTTTCTGACCCAAGGCCCAGCTGTTCCAAAATTTGAAAAAAAAATTTCAAAATATTGTGGCTCCAATTTTGCAATCGCAGTAAATAGCGCAACCAGTGCACTGCATATTGCTTGTCTCGCATTGAATCTTAAATCTAATGATTATTTGTGGACTTCTCCAAATACATTTGTCGCATCCTCAAATTGTGGTCTTTATTGTGGCGCAAATATTGATTTTGTTGATATCGACCCAAAAACTTACAATATATGTCCCGATGCTTTATCTACTAAATTAGCTGAAGCAAAAAAATTAAATAAATTACCCAAAGTAGTAATACCAGTCCATTTTGCAGGCCAACCCTGTGATATGGAAAAAATTTTTAAATTATCAAAAAAATACGGCTTTAAAATAATAGAGGACGCATCTCATGCAATTGGCGCATCTTACAATCATATAAAAATTGGGTCTTGTAAATTTAGCGATATTACTGTTTTTAGTTTTCATCCTGTAAAAATTATTACTACCGGTGAGGGGGGCGTAGCTCTTACAAATGATAAAAATCTTTCAAATTATATGAGACGTCTAAGTACCCACGGAATAACAAAAAGTAAAAAATTAATGCACCCAAGGCCAAAAGATGAGATTTGGAATTATCAACAAATTGAACTTGGATTTAATTATAGATTAACAGATATTCAAGCTGCATTAGGTTTGAGTCAGTTTAATCGTATTGATCAATATGTAAGAATAAGACATAAAATTGCCGATTTTTATAATTCTGAATTTAGCAGTTTAGACATTCAACTGCCTTTTCAATCTCCAAACTCTTATTCTAGTTATCATTTATATCCAATACGAATTAAAAATAATTTAACATCAAGATCGCAAAAAAAAATATATCATGCATTATGGAAAAAAGGTATTGCCGCAAATTTACTTTATATACCAGTACACAGACATCCTTATTATGAAAACTTAGGTTTTAAATCAGGTGATTTCCCACAAGCAGAGCGGTTTCATCGAGAAGTCATATGTCTACCTATGTTTCCCACACTTACTAAAGAAGAACAAATTAAAATTGTTAAAACTTTAAAGTTAATTATTAAACAAGGGGTAAGTAATTACAAGTAGTATAAATAAATTATGTTATTGAGGTTAAAAAATTGAATTCTAATAATATTGCAATTATTCCAGCAAGAGGTGGAAGTAAAAGAATACCTAAAAAAAATATAAAAAATTTTTTAGGTAAACCCATCATTGCCTATTCAATTGAGTTGGCATTAAATATCAAGTTATTTAGTAAGGTAATTGTTTCAACTGATGATCAAGAAATTAAAGATGTTGCAATAAAATATGGTGCCGAGGTGCCATTTATTCGACCAAAAGAAATTGCTGATGATTTTACAGGTACCCATGAGGTTATTGGACATGCTGTAAAATGGTTGGAAGATAATGATAAAAAAATAGACTATGTTTGTTGTATCTATCCAACAGCTCCATTAATTGAAAATGATGATCTTATAAAAGGCTATAAAACTATTAAAACTGGTAAGTGGCAATCAGTTATGGCTGCCACTAATTTCTCCTATCCAATATTTAGATCATTTGAAAATTTACCAGATGGGGGTTTAAAAATGATTTTTCCAGAACATTACAATTCAAGATCACAAGACTTACCTGAGATTTATCACGATGCAGCCTTATTTTATTGGGCAAAACCAGAAATTTGGAAAAAAAAACCTGAACCATATAATAATAAAAATTCAATTGTGAAAATACCGAACTGCAGAATACAAGATATAGATACACTAGATGACTGGAAAAGAGCGGAAATTATTTACAAAATTAAATACAAGATATAGATACACTTGATGACTGGAAAAAATAAGATTGATCAGGTTAAATGGTCGAAAGTAGATTCATTCGTTGGGAATAGTAGCTCGAGCGCGCTTACCTATTATCGCCCTTGCCCAATCTGCGGTTCAATAAAGTCTAAAAACGTGTTGGAGTTTAAAGAATTTCAGTTCTATACAGATTCAGCTAACATGCCTAAACGGGCGGATGTGCGTGAAAACATTTGTCTTGACTGTTTTACTATTTACTTAAATCCATGCTACTCAACGTATGGGTTTCAAACCTTGTTTGAAGAAGCGGGCCAAAGTTATGGCTCTACTGAAGGGCGTCCACAAGAGCAGACAGAATGGCTTGATGATCGTGGCAGGCTCGAAATTGGAATGTCTATTCTCGATGTTGGTTGCTATGAGGGAGTATTTCTGGCGCATTTGCCTAAGGGTATGCACAAGATGGGTGTGGATATTGACAGACCGGCGATAGAGCGCGCACGCGCACGAAATCGCAATGAGGATATGAAATTTTTCCTGGGAGACTTTGAAACATTTCAGTATAGCGTTGCTCCTCCCGACACGATTACTATGTTCCACGTTTTGGAACATTTACCAAGGCCCACAGGGGTTCTCAAAAAATTACTCTCTATATCGAAGCCTGATACCAACCTAGTGGTTGAAGTACCGATACTCGAAAATGGTTTTACGAATGACATTAACGGCTTTTTAAGTGTTCAACATATGACGCATTTCAGTCGAAAAAGTTTAGCGAATTCCCTTGAATTGAGCGGCTGGGAATTAATTGAACAAATTGAACAAGAAGATTATAACGGGTGTCGAGTTCTTGCTAAACCCGCATCTGTTCTGAGTGAGGCTAGGTTAGAAGTAGTGCCCGATCCTGATGATCTCGTCACAGTGAGCCATTACCTAGAAAACTGGTACAGAGCACTCACGAGTGTCGAAAAAGTGCTGAAAAATATTAATTCAGAAAAACGCGTTGTGATCTGGGGTGGTGGAGCTCATACAGAATTTCTATATCAGGCTACTTCGTTTTTTCAACGGCACAGAGACTGTGAGTTTTTGATCGTCGACAGCGATCCACTCAAACAAGAGAAAACATGGAGAGGAATCGAAATCTTTGATCCGACGATACTTTCCGGGTTGGATTGGGCACAGATGTCTTTGGTGATCTCTAGCTATGGAGGACAAGAATCGATAGCGAGATTAGCCGGACAAATTGGTGTTCCAGAGGCAAGAATTATTCGCTTATACAGGATGGTGTCCCGATACTAGTACTCTGGTTTTTACCAGTGACGCACAGAATGATCTTTTTTTAGAGTGAGGACTGATAAAAAAACTTAGATTTGGTGGAAATTTCCAAATAGAATTAAATGGAAAATATCATCATTGCTTTCCGGTGAACAAAATCAATAGTTGGTTTAGGAATTAAATATGAGTAGGAAATGTTTTGTTTGTGATGATTATAATTTAATAAATATTTTATAATTTTAATCTAGTAATTATCTTATTATAAGATATGAATGTTTATTTATAAAAATTATAACCAACTTTATGAAATGTTCAGATTATATAGCAAATTTTTTTGCAGAAAAAGAAATTGAATTTTCATATATTTTTACCGGTGGAGCAATAGCTCATATAATAGATTCATTTTACAGGTATCACAAATCCAGTAATACAGGTTTTTTAAAACCAATATGTGTTCTTCACGAACAGGCAGGTTCCATGGCTATGGATGCTTATACTAGAGTAACTGGAAAACCAGGTGTAATGTTAGTCACTAGTGGTCCTGGAGCAACAAATTTACTGACAGGAATTGCATGTTCCTGGTATGACTCAATACCAGGTATTTACATAACTGGTCAAGTTCGTACATGGGAAATAGCTAAGGGAAAACAAAGACAATTAGGCTTTCAAGAAACAAATATTGTAGATATGGCGAAGCCGGTGACTAAATATGCAAAATTAATTAAAAATACAAAAGATATTCCAAATGAGTTAGAGAAAGCTTACAAAATATCTGTTTCAGGAAGACCTGGTCCCGTCTTATTAGATATACCTATGGATGTTCAATGGGGTGATATAGATTTAAATAAAGTTAAAAGAAAAAAACAAGTCAAAAAATCGAAGAATTTAAAAAAACAAATCACAAAAAATCAACTAAATGAGATTTTATTATTAATCGAAAATTCTAAAAAACCTTTAATATTAGCAGGTGCAGGCATATCAAACTCAAATTCAGAAGATGAATTTGAAAAATTTGTAAATTTTTTAAATGCCCCGGTAGTTACTTCATTTGGTGGAAAAACATCAATTGGAAATGATCATGATAATTATTGTGGATTGATAGGCACTATGGGGTTAAAGCCATCAAATGAATTAATTAATGATTGCGATTTATTAATTGTTGTAGGCTCCAGATTAAGTTGGAGACAGATAAGATCAAATCCAAAACAATTTGCCAAAAAAGCAAAAATTATTCATATTGATATTGATAAAAATGAATTAAATAAAAAAATTAAAACAAAATATCGATATGATGTTGATGTAAAAAATTTTTTAATAGTTTTTTTAAATTGTAATAAAAAAAGCTTTTCTAATTTTCTGGCTTGGACTAAAGAAAGTAAGCAAAAATATTCAAATTATAAACTCTATAGTGCAAATGACATCTTAGACAAAAAAAAAGTAAATCCTTACTATTTTTTTAAAAAATTATCAGATAACATGAATGATGAAGATATACTAGTTCCAGATGCTGGACAAAATGTAATGTGGGCAATGCAACAAGCTGTAATTAAAAAAAACCAAAAAATCATTACCGCTTGGGGTCATTCACCAATGGGATACTCTTTACCTGCGGCAATGGGTGTTGCTGCGATACAAAATAAAAAAAGTAGAACAATATGTACAATTGGTGACGGAGGGTTTCAGGTAAATATTCAAGAATTGCAAACAATTAAATATTATAATTTAAATATAAAAGTATTTATTCTTAATAACCATTCATATGGAGCAATTAAAGATTTTATAAGAGAAAATCTAGACGGGCGAAATTTTGCAGTGGATAAAAAAGACGGTTATATGCCTCCAGATTTATTATCAATATCAAAGGCTTATGGTTTTAAAGTTGAAAACATTTCAATCAATAAAGATTTAGAAAAAATAAAGAGGGTATTAAATTATAATGGTACAGTAATTTGCAATGTTGATCTTGGAGAGGAAACTTTCGTAAAATTAGATCCTGCATAATGTGAAAAAAAATTTAATTATAATTGGTGCCAGTGTTTTACAAAAACCTGCCTATGTGAAAGCACGTAAATTGGGTTATAATATAATTTCTGTTGATCAAGATACAAATGCCTATTGTGCTAAATATGCAGATTTTTTTATTCCAGAAAGTTTTAGAAATTTCAAGAAAGTTATAGAGAAAATAAAAAAACTAAAAATTAAGCCAGATGGAATTATTACTTGTGGAGTAGAAGCGTCAATATATGTGAGCAAAATTGCGAGAGTATTTAAACTGAAATCAATAAGCATAAAATCATCGCAAAATTCTACTAATAAGTTTTTTAAGTCAAGAATTTTAAAGAGGCAAAAAATAAATGTTCCAAATTTTTATTGTACAAATAAAATTATAAAAAAATTTAAATTTCCGTTTGTCATTAAACCAACTGATAGTTCTGGTTCTAGAGGAGTAAAATTAATAAAGGATAAAAAAACTTTTATAAAAGAATTTAAATTTACAAAGTCGATTAGCTCAAATTCCAAGGTGTTTGTTGAAGAATTTATAAAAGGTAGGGAATATAGTTTGGAGGGATTTATGTATCAATCAAAATTATATAATACAGGTTTAGCAAGAAGATACTACCTTCCGTTAAAATCTACAGCTCCAGATTTTGTAGAGATAGAAGGAGTTATGCCACCACCAGATCTATCTAAAAAAAAACAGACAAAATTAATAAGAGTTTTTGAAAAATCGGCTTTAGCACTAGGTATTAAGAATGGTCCTGTAAAATCAGATTTAATTATAGCCAGAAGTGGAAAGATATATATGTTAGAAATAGCATCGAGATCATCCTCAACATTTGCAGCTCAAACCCAATATTACTCTAATGGTACTGATTGTATTTCAGCGAATATATTATGGGCAACAGGTAGAAATCCTTTAGAAAAAAAATTTTTAATCGCTGTTAAGAACAATTATGTATCACATTGTTACTATCATCATAAGCCCGGAGGTATTAAAAGTTTAAAATTAAATAAATTAAAAAATAAAAATGTAAGAAAGATACAGCTACTACAAAAATTATATTTAGGAAAGAAGCTAAGTAAAATTAATTTCATGAATAGATTATTTTATATAATTGTCGTTTATAATAATAAAAATATAAGACAAATTACAAAAAAAATTTTATCTAAGATCAAGTTAACTTAACATACCACCATTTAAATTAATAGTTTGCCCGGTGATATATGAAGACTTTTTTGAACATAAAAAAGAAACTGTATCTGCTATCTCTTCTTTTTCACCGAATCTTTGCATAGGTATATTGAGTTTTATTTTTCTGTTTTTCAAAATTTCTTTTTTTGACATTTTTGTTTTTACCAAACCAACTGCTATTGAATTTGATAGCACTCCAAATTTAGAGTAAAGTTTTGATAAAGATCTTGCTAGGTTAATTAAGGCCGCTTTACTAGCTGCATAGTGCACTTGATTTACCCCACCCCATTGACCACCAATAGATGATATAAATATAATTCTTCCAAATTTATTTTTCATCATATTTATAACAAGTTTTTGTGTGAAAAAAAAATTTGAAAAAAAATTTATCTCAAATATCTTTTTAATATCTCTCATATTTATTTTTTTAAAATCTTTAATTTGAGATATTCCTGCATTTCCAATAAATATGTCCGGTAGTTTATTGAATTTATTTTGTATTTTTTTTAATAAGTTATCTATATCTTTTTTTCGCTCAAGATTACATTTAAAACCAATTGTATCTTTCTTGATCATATTTACTTTCTGTTTGTTGTAAGTAAAAACAATCTGGTAAATTTTTTCAGACTCAAGCTTTTTTAAAATTTCCTGTCCAATACCTCGTGATGCCCCTGTAATTAATACAATTTTTTTACGTTTTGATTTCATATAATATCCATAAATTTAATGGTTCATTATATATACTTAAAAATTATAAATATGAAAAATTTTACAATCTTTATCTTAATATGGAGCATTTACTTGAATATAATCAAATATTAAATTAAATTAATAAAAAATATGTTAAAAATAATAAATTTTAAAGATATTCACAGGTATGTTGCAAGACAAAGGTTTGTTAAAATATCACTTATAGTATCATAAAAATAAATTTTAGGCCTGCTGTGGATTTAATAAAAATTTTAAAAAGATAATTTAATATTTTTATGATAAAATTCATAACCGAAGTCTCAAGCAATCATTCTAGAGATATTGAAAGAGCAATAAAATTTATTGATTGTGCATCTGAAATTGGTTGTGATGCTGTTAAATTTCAACTTTTCAAAATTGATAAGCTTTTTTCATCTGAGATTTTAAAAAATTCAAAACAACATAGAGATAGAGAGCAGTGGGAGCTCCCAGTAGAGTTTTTGCCTAAATTATTTAAAAGATGCAAAGAAAAAAATATTCAATTTGGCTGCACTCCATTTTATCTTGATGCAGTTAAAGAGTTAGAGCCGTATGTAGATTTTTATAAGATAGCATCATACGAATTACTTTGGGATGATTTACTTATTGCCTGTGCACTTACAAAAAAACCAGTGATTATTTCGACTGGGATGGCCAATTTAGATGAAATAAAACATGCAGTAGAAGTTTTGCGAAAAAATGGATGTGAACCTAAAGTGCTTCATTGTATTTCTGCTTACCCAACACCATCTAATGAAGCAAATTTATCTGCAATAGACACAATTCGAAAAGTAACTAACTGCGAAGTTGGTTGGTCTGATCACACGGTCAGTCCTGGCATTATACATCGTGCAATTCATAAATGGGATGCAAAAATTATTGAATTTCATTTAGATTTAGACGGCAAAGGAGAAGAATATGAGTCAGGACATTGTTGGCTTCCAGACAAAATCAGAGAAGTTATGGAGCAAATTAGAGAAGTAGAAGAAATGGATGGAGATGGCTTGAAAGAACCGGTACCCTCGGAATTGGCTGATCGTGAATGGCGTACAGATCCCTCAGATGGATTAAGACCGTTTAAATCAATACGCAAAACATTTTCTGCTAAATAAATAATTAAGTGTCAAAAATTTTATTAATTTGTTATGCAAGCTCCAAGATAGGCTTGGGTCATTTATCAAGACTATTGGCATTAGCTCAAACTTTAAAAAAAGATAAAAAAGTCGTTCCTGAATTTTTAATATTTGGAGATTCAATTAAAAAAGATGAGCTTGGTGGTTTTGTAGTACACAATTTTTCAATTGAAAATGATTTTACCCGAACTATTCAAAGTTTATTAGAAGACAATAATTTCAAACTAATAGTAATTGATATGTATCAAAATCATAATATTAGCAACTTGGATAACTTATTTTCACAACTGAAGCAGCAAAATATTTTAACAATTAGCATCGACACTTTAATTGAATATTGTGATATTTTAGATCTTATTTGGATACCATCATTTAATTTTGATATTACTAAACATGGTAATTGTAAAAGTTTATTAAGATCAGGCTGGGACACATATCTTATTCAAAAGCGTGTTAATCATAAAAAATGGAAGCCAGGTTCAAGAATACTAGTCTTAACAGGTGGAAGTGATGTTGCAAATTTAGGAAAAACCCTTCCAACTCAATTAGATCAAATATTAGATAAAAATTCAGAAGTTCACTGGGTTAAGGGTCCGCTATCTGATGATCCTATCCTTCCAAAAAAGTGCAGATTAAAATGGATTTTTCATGATGCACCACAGCAACTAGATGAACTTATTGTTCAGAGTAATTATGTAATAACAGTATTTGGTGTGTCTTTTTTCGAAGTATTGCAATATGGAACTCCAACAGTTGTGTTTTCACCTTATGATAAAAAAGATAATAAGGATCTGGCGGCTTTATCTAAAGAAGATGTATCATTAGTGGCGTATAATTTGAAATCTGCTGTCAAAGAACTATCAAATCTTATGAATGATGAAAAATTAGCGAAAAAACTATCAATAAATGCATTAAAAAAAATGTCAATAAATGGTTCAGAAAAATTATCTAAGGAAATACATTTATTATTAAATAGATATTAAAAGCTTTAAAAATATAAAAATTTATTAATTAATTTATAATCATGTTATGAAAAAAAAAAAAATTGCATATTTATTTTTTCACTTAAATTTATTTTTTTCTTCCCTTCCAGAAAATAAAAGAAAAGAGGTCATAAAAAAGTGTTATTGGCCATTATTAAATTTAATAGAAAAATCAGATTTTAATATTGGAATTGAAATCACTGGTTGGACGCTAAAAGAAATTAACAAGTTGGATCAAAAATGGATAATCTTTTTTAAAAAGTTGCTCAAACAAAACAAGACCTATTTGATTGGCTCGTCTTATACTCAGGCAATTTTTCCACTTATTCCATACAAAGTAAACATTTTTAATATAAAACATGGAAAGCAAATTTATAAAAATATCTTAAATCAAGTTCCCAAGATTGCTTATGTCAATGAACAATGTTTTTCAAAATCAGTTGTAGATTTATATAAAAGCCAAAAATATCAAACATTAATTATGGATTGGGACTGTATTAAAAATAATAAAAATATAAATCATAAATTTAAATTTTATCCTCAAAAATTAAAAGGTAACAAAAATACCATTGATGTAATATGGAACTCTTCAGTTAATTTTCAAAATTTTCAAAAGACAATTCATTCTAAATTAAATAAATTAGAGTATTTTGAACTTTTTAATAAACAAAATTCATTTCATGAAGGTATAGTAAATATTTATGGAAGTGATGCAGAAATATTTGATTTTAGATTAAAAAGATTTGAAAATGAGTCAAAAATTTCAAATAAAATTTCAAGTGAATGGCAAAAAATTTATGAAGTATTAAATGAATTTAAAAAAAAGAAGTTTCATTTTTTAAATCTCAATAAGTTAAATAAAATTAATTTTAAATCAAAATTTAAAAAAAACTTAATTGACATAACTTCACTTAAAAATAATCTTCCAACAAAAAAACAAAAGAAATACAATCCCTTAAGATGGTATGTTGGAGGTCAAGATAATTATGCAATTAATACAGCATGTTGGAGAATTTATTTAAATAATAAAAAAAATAATAGTGTTCTAAAAAAACTTTGTTACTTTTGGAGTAGTGATTTCAGAACTCATATTGAAAAAAAACGTTGGAAAAAATTTTTTTCTCAAATCAAAAAAGAAGAAAAAAAATTAGTTAAAAAAAACTATGTGAATGAAATTATAAGTAATAAATTTAATTTTAGAAGAAATAATAATTATTTATTGGATGATAAAAATTCAATTTATTATAACGATTCTAAATTTTTTTTCAAATTTGATAAAGAAAGAGGATTAACTCTAAGCTCTTTTGGTTTGATTAAAAAAAAATTAGATTACCCCTACATAACAAAATACAATCAGGGATATTATCATAACGATAGACTAAATGCTGATTTTTATAGTGGGCATAATGTAGTGGAAAATTCAAATGTAAAATTCTCTGACTTAGACCAGAGAGGAGAAATAAAAATTATTAAAAAAAATAATTTTATAATTTTAAGTAATAAATTTTATAAAAAAGATTTGATTAATATTGAAAAGAAATGGTATTTCGATACTCAAAAAAAAGTTATGTATTTGCACAATAAAATTAGAACTTCAGCTGAAATATTTTTAACTATGAGGTGTAATTATTTTAATTTAAACGATAAAATTTTTGATTTTAATAAGCTAAAAATTTCAACCAAAAATGGAGGTACTGACAAGGAAATTTTTACCTTGAGAAATAGTGATGGTTTTTACCATGATGAACCTCTATCGTCAAAATTTACCTCTCAAAATTGCTTTGGTAATACTGATGGCAACATAAATTTTAGCGATGATAAAAATCAAATAAATTTTCAAATATTTAATGAAGTAGGTATTGCTGCACCAATGCTAAATTTTCAAAAAGATATTAACAATGCTTATTTTCTAAGACTCTTAATGTCATTCAAAGAAAATAACGATATCCAAAGTAAGCATGATAAAAAAGTGTTTGAAAACTTAATATCAATTAAAATAAGTTAAATATCCGTAACAAATTATGTATAAATATTTATACTTTAATAAATGAAAATATTAATTACAGGTTCAGCTGGCTTTATCGGTTCAGCACTTTCAATAAAATTATTAAATGAAAAAAATATAGTTGTAGGTATTGATAATCACAATGATTATTATGATGTATCTTTAAAAGAAGCACGTTTGAAAAGACATTTAGACCATCCAAACTACAGTCATTTTAAAATAAGTATTCAAGATCGAGCTGGTATTGAAAAAATATTTAAAGATGAAAAATTTGATGTTGTAATAAATTTGGCCGCTCAGGCAGGCGTGAGATATTCAATTAAAAACCCATTAACTTACATTGACTCAAACCTTGTTGGCTTTGCAAACATACTTGAGGGTTGTAGATATAATGGAGTTAAACATTTGATTTATGCATCATCAAGCTCAGTTTATGGACTGAATACCAAACAGCCCTTTTCAGTCCATGATGGAACAAACCATCCGGTTAGCTTGTATGCCGCTACAAAAAAAGCCAATGAATTAATGGCTCATGCGTATAGTCATTTATATAAATTGCCGACAACAGGTTTGAGATTTTTTACAGTGTATGGTCCTTATGATAGACCAGATATGGCTTTGCAAAAATTTGCAAAAGCAATCATTAATGATGAGACTATAGATATTTATAATCATGGAAACCATTTGAGAGATTTTACATACATTGATGATATTATTGAAGGAACTTTTAAAGTTATAAAAAAACCACCCTCTTCCAATTTTGGATGGAATGCAAAAATGCCTGATCCTGCAACTTCAGTTGCTCCTTATAGGATTTATAATATAGGCAATAATAAACCAGTGAATTTAATAGACTATATAAAAGCACTAGAAAATTCATTAAAAAAAAAAGCTAAAAAAAATTTTTTAGATCTTCAGCCAGGTGATGTAGTTGACACTTATGCTGAAATTAAAGATTTTGTTAACGATTTTGGTTATAAACCTATTACAAGTATTGATAAAGGTGTAGCCGAGTTTGTTTCATGGTTTAAACACTATTATGGATATTAAAAAATTAATAGTTACTGGGGGAGCCGGTTTTATTGGATCAGCTGTTGTTCGCTTTATAATAAATAGCACCAAGCATCAAGTTAACTAATATTGATAAAATAACTTATGCAGGTAATTTACAGTCATTAAAATCTGCGAGAGTCATGAAAGATATTTTTTTGAAAAAATCGATATAAACAACAGATCTGAAATAAAAAGAATTTTCAATTATACGCTATGGGAACGTAATGGGTAGCAGAGGATCTGTTTTTCACTCATTCTTAGAACAAGCAAAAAAAGGAACTATTGAAATTACTCATAAGGAAATGACTAGATTTAATATTATTCTAGATGATGCAATTAAAATTGTATTAGATTTTTTTGTTAACAATCATGGTGGCGAGATTCTTGTTCCAAAGTTATATTCATTTAAAGTTTTAGATTTAGCCAGCGCTGTTTGTAAAAATTGTAATATTAAATATATCGGAATAAGGCCCGGTGAAAAACTACATGAGGAAATGATTTCTATTAACGATTCATTAAATACCTTTGAAATGAATAATAAGTATTTAATTTGTAATGAAAGTAATAAAGAAAAAATTTTTAAACATTTTTTAAAAAGAACAGTTATAAAAAAAGTAGATATAAAATTTTCATATTCTTCAGAAAAAAATGAATTTTAAATATAGAGCAAATTAAAAAAATGTTGCTACAGAATAAGTTAATTAAAATTTAATTTGGTATTAAATATTGGGTTGATTATTTAAAATAATCGATTGAAGCAAATAACTTCTAAAACACTATCCGTAATATAACTTTGGCATAATAAATAAGCGTATATTACTTTTAATAAATTATTTTTTTTGTAGTGTGAAAAAAAATTTTTTCTGCTCTATTTTTATATTTAAATCAATGTAATTTTTAATTTGCTCTATTGAAAAATATTTTGCCTGTCTTGATTCAGCTACAAATTTCCCTCTGTATAGTAATAAAAAAAAATTATGAAATTTATTTCCAAAATATTTTTCTAAAAAAAACTTAATATACGATTGAAAGTTCAGTCTTATTTTTTTTTTGAATTTTATTCTGTCTGATTTAGATAAGATATTTTCGACTATTATTGTGGAAGATAATTTTTTTGGTGAAAAAAAAAATCTACCAACATTTAATGGATTCTTAGGCTTTAGTTTATTTTCTATTGAAAGTTTTAATTTATTTTTAACTTCTGGAAGTGATTTGCATAAATAAGAACATTCATGGGCTAATTTAAAAACATTATTATTTCTATGATTTTGAGTGTAAAGAAGGCTTATTGATGGTTTCTTTAGCAAAGAAGCTTCTATACTGGTTGTGCAATCCAAATGTAATAATGCTTTACATTTTATAATCCATTCAAAAGAATTTAGTTTATTAGTTACCTTGCAGTTTTTATATTTTTCTAAAAATTTCCAAAATTTTGCATTTTCAAAAGGATGAGGCCTAATTATAAAATTCACACTCTTAAAGGCGTTCAAAATTTTTGGAATTTCTTTTGTGAGGTTGATTAAAGAATTTCTAATTTGTAAATAATTTTTTTTTACCTGTTCTTTTGATATATTTTTAGGTCCATATTTTATTGTATCCGATATATAACCTTTTTTTTTTGTAAATCCTGGATTTGCTACAGGTAAGTTAGTGCAGATAAGAATAAAATTTTTTTCTTTTACATTTGTTATTTTTTTTTTCACAATGTCCAGTCTTTGATATCCGGATACAATGCAATTAGGTGGCCTTGACAGAAGATGTTTTAAACATTCTTTCATTATTAATTTACTTGGAAAAAAATAGTGATCAATAAATTTGATGTTTTCGTTTAATGCGGGTTTTTTAAAGGCATCAGCAAGACCTAGCCCGTCATGCCCAGCAATGCTTTCCTGATCAAGAACTGCTATTTTTATATTTTTAGATTTTGCATATAAAATTGTTTTATAATTTTCTAAACGGTAAAAATTGAAAATAATAGTCTTAAATACACCTGGGTTATCAAGTAAAGCATGTTCGATTTTATAAGAAGGTATTAATGCAACTTTTATATTTTTTTTTATAAATTCTGAAGCAAGAATACTTAAACCGGGCAAGTCACGAGATGGATGGTCAACAACAATTCCAATCATGCGTTATAGTCCTTTGCTTGTCCATCCGCCATCAATAGTAATTTCTTGACCAGTTATGTAAGAAGATTTGTTGGAACTTAAAAATTCTATAGTTTCAAAAATTTCTTCTAATTCGCCAAGCCTTCCAAGCATAGTTCTATTAATTTTTTTATTTTTACTTTTCTTATTATTAAAAGTACTCATTGTCATTTTTGTTGGAAAATAACCCAGTACAATAGCATTGGATCTGACATTGTATTTAGCGTAGTCTAAAGCAAATGACTTTGACATCATTAACAATGCAGCTTTAGAGGAATTATAAGAAATATTGTTGGGTAAAGCAACTTTTCCAGAAATACTTCCAATGTGAATTAGATTCAGTTTTTTTTTGAGAATATTTTTGTCGCAAAGATATTTAGAAATCTTATAACCAGCAAATACATTCGTTTCAAATGTTTTTTTCAAGTCTTTAGATTTATTTCCTGGAAAACTAACACCTGCATTATTAATGAAGCAATCAATGTGGTTTGTAAATTTATTAATTTTTTTAAAAAGATTATGAAAATTAGTAGATTCTAAATTAAATTTAATAAACTTAAAATTTTTTGATTTAAGTTTAGATGCT
>JACCDP010485652.1_pt1 | contig 16416 bp, 31 predicted proteins | sample 7445841 | NCBI WGS metagenome assembly JACCDP01 (sample SAMN15323441, study PRJNA562643) | freshwater metagenome | isolation source: river surface water | place: USA:Blue River Watershed | collected 2017-08-17 | reverse complement strand
TCCATGGGAGAGGGGATATTTTTATTTATGTGATCAATTTGATTCTTTAATTTTATTATTGGAAAATTTAACCATAGGTAATAGTAAAATCTTTGAATCGAATCAGGATAAAGATTTGGGATATCAGAAAATTACTATGGATCAATTTAGAACCACATGGGTTCAATATCAGGATGATTATAAGTATGGTATTAATGATCCTTATACTCGGAGAGAAATTAATATGATTGAATCGATTCTTGAAGTTCGAGTAGATGTTTATTTTGAATCGAATCTCGAGCTTATAGAGGAGAATAACGAATGGGATATTATAATTAATAAGATAAGAGATGAGTGGTATTTAATTAATTTTATAAGGTATATTTATGTTGATGATGTTAAGAGTGATAGTGTTTCGGAATATTATAAGTGTGATCAATTTGATGGGTTAATGAATTGTTTAAAGGAATTAAAAGGGAGGGCTTTTCGGATTACGAGAAATATGATAAAGAAGCTTGAAGAATATTCTTGGGAAGAAGATTTAGGATATAAAGAAATACAGATTCAGGATAAGTTATTGAAAATGAAACTCGGTATTGATGATAATTTTACTAAAGAAGAGATTAATAAGATTTCAGAAATAAGTGGAATAAGATTTGGATTTGCTCCTCATGTATTTTCAAGTACTCGAATCTTATCAAGGATTGATGGACGTGTAATTGAGGTTATTAAATATGATGATGAGTGGTATTTAGTTAGTTATGATTATGAAAAATATTATTTATGTGATCAATGGGATGGATTAATCAATTGTTTAAAGGATATTAAATCCAAACTATCCGGTCCTGTGAATTGGTGGACTGAATGGTCGCCAGTGGAAGAGGAGAAGAAGTTTGAAAGTAAATCAGAAGATGAGGAAATAGAAGAAGATTTAGGATATGAGGAAATAGAACAAACTGAGTTTGTGTCTAATTGTATTCATCTCTTCAACAAAGAAAATAGAGAGATTTTTACTAAAAAAGAGGTTGATGAGGTTTTAAATATTATTGGTAAAAAGATTGGTACCAGTCCCCCACCACCCAATTCATCGAGAAGTTTATTTTCAGGGGATCGAATCTCATCACAGATTAATGTTAGTGGTATTGTATATACAATTCATGTTTTTAAACATAAAGATGAGTGGTATTGGGTTAATTATGATCATTTGAAGTATTATAAGTGTGATCAGTTAGATGGATTATTAAAATGTTTAAGGGATATTAAAGGGGAGAAGAAGTTTGAAGAATATTCTTGGGAAGAAGATTTAGGATACAAAGAAATAAGTCAAACAGAAATTGTTTCTTATACACAGACTAAAAATTTAGATAGATTTACCGATAAAGAGATCGATTATTTTACTAATAATCTAGAATATACTAACATCATTAATCGGATGTTAGGTGTTGGTACTTTATTTGGTGGTACTTATATAAATATAGAACTTAGACGCGGGCACATTCATGTTATTAAAGGCAAAGATGAGTGGTATTATGTTCATCATAGTAGATCTGCTATTAAAATGCCAGATAAATATTATAGGTGTGATCAATGGGATGGGTTAATAAATTGTTTAAATGATTTAATAGGATTAAAAAAGTTTGAATAATGTTTTAATCTTCATCGAAGATTTCCAAGAGTTTTGAATCACGATTTAGGGATTTAGTATCTTCTTTTTTCCATTTGAATCCTTTTTTATCGCCATCTTTTTTGATTCGGAAAAAATATTCATAGTGATACGTTTCTTTTCCTGATTCATCTTTGATTTTTTTAGAAGAAGTCGCTTCTCCTCCGGTAAATTTAAGATATGGAATATTCAATTGAGTCATAATTGGTTCAATTGTTGATTTATCTGTTATGATAATTACCAATTTATCGGATAGATTGAGTTTTGTTTTTTTCAAATATTGAAGACAATCACACTTTCTACTGAAAGAAAGAATTTCGGCATCGGGATAGAAGATTTTAATTTGGGCAGCAATTTTACTAAATGCCCAATAACCTTGTCCAATTTTAAAAAGGTTCAAAAATCCTTTTTGGAATCCCAGGATGGAATTGGATTTATTTTCGATTTCATAGGCATCTTTTGCCAAATCAATTATTTTTAGCCAATCAATATTCTCTGATTTTAAAAGGTTAGATATTGTTTGGCAATGTGATTCTTTTTGTGGGGCGGTTTTTCTAGGCATTTTTATTTGATTTATTCGATTTCAAATCCAGACTTATCCATTTGAAAGAATTCAGGATCGGTGCCATGTTCCAAACACATTTTAACTGCTTCTTCCCCATCGACTTGATTTGTTTTAGATTGATTAATTTTTCCTGACCAGTCGCCATAAGTCAATTGATAGGTAAGTGTATTCATATCAATGTCTGAAATTGGTTCTTCGGAAAGAATATCAATCGTTACTTGGGTATGATAGAGGGATTTTGTTTTTTTCATATTTTTTAGAATTTATTATTTCAATAATTTCTTTTTCGGAATAGGCATAAATTGATCCGAGTGGAGTTGGTTTTTCCATTCGGGCTAATTTAATGATTAGTTGAATTTCATTCAGAGTTAGTTTCATTAAATAATTTTATTAATTTTTTTTGATCTTTGATATTGTAATGAATTATAGTAATTAGGACATTCCGGGTTGATACATCCTATTTTTTCCCCAAAAGAAATTCCCATAATATTATATTTCCTTTTTTCAGATGAGTGACAAACCTTACAAGTTCCTGCATCACCTTCTTTGACGATTCTTGATAGAGGTGGATTTAGGTATGGATCTTTAGTTTTCATATTTAGGATGATTTCAATATTTTGATTTCTTTTTTGTTTAATGATTTCAGATTTAGGTAATTCTCGAACACCATCAGGACCGATTGTTCCGTTAGGGTAGGACCTAGTATTTTGTATCCTTTTTTATTTATCATCACCAAGTAGAGTATTCAAGTTTTTGATTCTTTTTTTCCTTATTTTTTCTCCTGGTTCTTCGATATCTTCCATTGTTTTCATCAGGGTTATCATAGCTTCAATTGTTGATTTACTATCAGGAGTTATATATCCTGACCAATCATAATCATAGATGCCCATTTCCATCAGTTCTTCTGATTTATCGAGAATTTTATAGAGGTCTTCTTTTTTCATTTATTTATATATTTCCTTACTATAAATGGTGCGGCACGCCGACGTTTATTTGGCATAATTCACTTTTTGTTTGATTATTGAAAGATTCCAAAAGGTCCCCATTCTACACCTTGGAAATATTCCACTTCTTTAGTTTGTTTTTTATTGGTTTTAGGAATGGTTTCACCCTTCAAACTTTCCCGAATTTTATTAATTTGGGTTGGAGTAGGTTTTCCACCTTTGATAATGAATGCTTTAGCGACTTCTTTAGTCAGATTGGGACAATCATATTTTGGGGTATTGAATTGGAGTTCATCACCATCAAAAATCATTCCATAGAATTGTTCATCTTTTTGGCAAGTGATGATAGTCATTCCTTTATAAGTATTTTGAGCAATTTTTTCAAATCCTTTACGGATGTTGTCGTTAATGATTTGTTTAGTCATAGGTATTATTTGATTGATTTAGAGTACAAAGATACGACATTTATTTGAAACTACCAAATTTATTTTTTTGGGGCAGCCGACCTCTGATCTCTTCACCTTTCATCGGCGCCCTTGGAAAGTCTCCTTTTCAAGACAAAGGTACGACTTTATTTTGAATGAACCTTATTTTTTTGTCAGATTTAAAAAATAGGAGATGGTTATCATGAATAATCCAAGCCCTATCAGTCCTGGGGACTCTTCAATTCCACCCATAAGTAATACCATACCGCCTACAGTAGCGTATATAGTGAGTAATAATGGTTTAATGTATTTCATTTTATAATATTATTAATTTTTAATTCTCTAAGTTCGTTTAATATTTGTCTTGTTGTTTCTTTCGTAAAATATAAATATTTATTGTCTGATTCACCTATCCAGAAAAATTTAAACATTAATACATCAGTGATTTTCATATTCTCGATATATATTTCAATATAGGGTCCGTCTTGATCCGGTTTAACTACTTTGTTATAATTTTCTAGGATATATTCTAATAGTTTTTGTTTATCTTTATTCATTGTATAATTTTATTAATTTTTAATTCTCTACGAATGGTTTTTAATTCATCAATATCCATATTTTTGATTTGGGGATATAAGTTTTTAATAAATCTTTCCTCTACCATGTAGTCGAATTTTAATCCATAATCTAATTCGTTTATTAGAACTAATTTTTGTTGATTATCTAAATTTTCTATTAGTTTTTCTATATCCTTTAGGGGAATCATTTTAGCAAATCTTTTAATTTAGAATCTCTAGATCTTTGTTTAATAGAATCGATGAAATTATATTCATGTAATAGTTTTTTAACTTCCTTATTAAATTTTATTGTAGTAAGTGGGTTAAAGCTATAATGATATCTAATCATATCTTTCGTTCGAATATAATAATTTAATTTCATTGTAAGATATTCATAGAAATATCCTCCACCATCCCGTATTTTTTCATCAATATAATTATTGATTTCTTTATCTATTTCAGAATATTTGTGATATATCATTTCTGATATTAGATAGTTAATACCTAATATTAAAAATGATATTAAAATAAATATGTATATAAAAAGTATAACAGACATAATTATTTAAATAAATCATTTACATCCATGGTTGCTGACCATTCTCCTCCAATTTTCAAATCGGGTTTATCCCAATTGGTTCTAAAAAATTTACAACCTTTACATCTTTCAAAACCATGAATTCTTTGAGAGGCACAACCCAAACAACCCCCATGGAAAATGATATTAGGATTTTCGCCTTTAACTAATATTCCATAAGGTATATGTTTTTTATACAATTGGGTATGATTCATATCTTCCCATATTTTATAATCCAAGTACTCATCATCATTGAGTAACTGAATAGGTGGAACATAATTATGATTCCACTTATATCTATCCCACTCATCATACCAATTTACATTTTCATCAATCCAAATCTTTTCAAATTTATCAGATAAGATAAATTCTCCTGTTTCAGTAAAAGTTCGATGTTCTACGACAGATTTAATATCAGGTTCTGGGGCGTGCTGGTGAGTATCCGCTTTTGGTGTAAGGCTGCCTCCACGGAATAAATGTATCAGTAATCTAAATATATATTTAATCATTGTTTAATTTTTTTTGATTCTAAGGAATCACATTCATCAATAATGATAATATCATTATTTTTATAGTTAATTCTATTTCCTCAATTGGATCTATATTAATTAATTCCAAGTTCATCTAATTTATCCTCCCTGATGGCATCTTTAGATTCAGCAACTATCCAATCAAATTTTTGATTATAATTAAAATTCTTTGTATCTAACCAACCACCATTGCTTTTTTTCATAAAAAATTCCGTATAATCTTGTAATCCAAGTGTTTCATTATCTCTATTTGAGAAAAATGATTCAACTTCAAATTGAAATAAATTAGGATTACTATCACTTGTTGATACTTCTTTAAGGTAAAAAGTAACTGACCATTTAACACTGGGTTTATTGAGCTCATATATATCACTCCAAACAAGGAATGCTTTTCGTTGTTTAGATTTTCTTCTTTCTTTAAATGTCTTCAAATCTTTATTTTCACTAATTAGTTTTTCTTTCTCTTTGGTTAGAGAATTAATATTTGTCTTTAATGATTTAATATTCTTAGCATAATACCAAGATAAAAAGGCAAAGAAGACAGTTATACTTCCAGTAAGGTAAAAGTAAAGGTTTATCATATAATTTTGTTTAAGATATTATCTCTATATTCTTTGATACGATTATTTTTATATTCATCCAATCTCATAGTCCACACTTGAGATGGATATTTTTGACTCCATACTGATGCTCTTTTCCATTTAAACAGGTTAATCCCTGATTTAGTTTCGTTCCAATAGATATCGTAAGCTTTGTATTTATCATTATCTGTATCTTTGACTTTTACTAATTCAATATAATCATTTATTTTGACACCTTTCACATCAAAAATTTGTAAAAGTTCCAAAGCCTTTTTTTCACATAATTTTTTTACTTTCCATTCGGGGTATTGATATATATTGAAATTAATCGAAAAAATCTCATTTAATTTTTGGTTAAGACTATACGGCAACCCATCCGTCTTATCATGTAAAAAAAGATAATCGAAATTTAATTGATTATCGTATAAATAAACACTATTTATAATATATTTTATATCTACCATATTCCCTACAAAGATACAAAATTATTCCGATATGATATTATTTATTTTTATATATAATATATGAAATGGTTACGTCTATTTGAATCTTTTAATAATGGTTATGAAGAAGTAAATACTCCTGGATATTTAGGAGGGGATGATTATGGTAGAATTACTAATGATATAGATAAATTGATTTCTTATTTAGAAGAAAATTGGGAATTATTTACGGATAAGGAAATCAAGGAAATTGAAAAAATAATTCCATCAATTGATATTAGAAAATCTAATTTAGATCCTAATTGGAGATCTATTTACCAAGCATCAGAAGAACAAAAGAAGTTTATCAATAAATATTTTTATCTATCTACTCCACTATTATTTCTTCCAGGTCCATCTTTAAACATCTATAAAACAAAAGATGAATGGTATTGGGTATGTTTAAATTATAGAGGAGTTGTTTCATACCGACATTCATCTTCTATTATCTATAAGTGTGATCAGTTTGATGGGTTATTAAATTTTTTGAGAGATGGTGTATCCTTTCTTTTTTTGGAAGTCAGGGATAGGTGGAGATAATAGCATAAAAAAACCGAACATAACAGGTTATGCTCGGTTAAAAAAACGCTGAGAATACACGTTTGAGTAAGACTCTTTAGAAATATTATTGTTTCCTTTCGTTTCCACCACCTTTTGAGTGGTAAGTCTCAGTCACGATTGGTTAGACCAATCACTCCTTGAGGTATCAATTACTCTCTATTTACTCACGCTTATCTAACCTTGCGGGGCTAGTTCGGGGTTCGACCCCCTCTAAGGCTTTCTTTAGAATCACATCCGCCTTTCGGGCTTGATGTGGCCGTGAACACCTCACGACTAAGTAGTGACCTTTCGTTGACACCTGACCGACGCTTTCGATTAAATTTTTTATTAAAGTTTTTCACCAAAATTGAAAATTTAATGTTTGCTGTTGTGGATTGTCCAAGTAGTGGTCGGTCCTTGACTCCATCATCTTTTGAACGACAGAATATCAAACTACTCGGTGTGTTACCTCTAACACCATCTTTGGAGACATCTACACATATTAACCTTGGTAGATTAATATGGCCCTAATAACAGCACCACCTGTACACTAAGGTTACCTTTCGGTTTTAAGACACCTAACAGATTGGAACTCGCAATAAAACAGTCCGGTAAGACCATCTTTCTTACAGAGCACCTACGGGTTATTCTTATTGGTGTTCCCACCTCAACCGGATGACCCACATCACCCAGTCACTCAACCACTTTCCCTACAGTGTTACCCTCGGTACTAAAGGTTGCGTGATATCCCGCTTGTCTACTCGAGCTATTTTAGGTAGCCGCAACCCCAACTCAGCTGTTGAGATCACTTTATCCTGGTTTCCCAGTTTATTTTATCAAGTGGTTTCCCACTTGAAAGGACTATAGACCGCCCTATTTCGAAGATAGCTGGGCGAACCATGCGTCTAAGAAAATTTCATACAATATTTTAAAGAACTTTTTTAAACTTAATCAGTAATATCCTTCCTTTTTTGCCGGTACGGACTTAAGTAGTTTACTACTGATTGGTTTATTTATAGATTTTCAAAACCCGAAAGTTTTAAAACTTTCTATAAATTTTTTTGACTCCCATTAAAAAGTCATCCAGAGGTCTCTGGTATTTTGACTCACTTCTACTAGTTGGATGGCTAATCCAACCATGAGTTTATTTGTGGAGTACCACAAACCTATTCGGTGATAGGAAGACCATGGACAGTCTCAAACCTAACTATTAAAGTTTGGTTGCTAGTAGCCTGTAGTGGATTCGAACCACTGTTCACCACCTGAAAAGATGGTTGTCCTCAGTTAGAGATACTCTGAGATACTCTAACCACCGCTAGACGAACAGACCAAGAAGTTATGAGTAAACAGTTGATTGGATACAACAATTTGTTCAAATCTTATTAAGATTCTATCGGGACATTACCACCGAATACATTTACTCACACATTATTTAAAAGAACTTAATTCGTTAAAAAAACATCGGCTACTTAAATCATTCCCTTATTCAAGGAAAATCATCGTTCACCGATGTTTGAGACAGTTACGGGGACCGAAGCCACTTCCCTGTCATTTGTCTCACAAAGATAAGACGACTTTTTCAAATTGCCAAATTTATTTTGTGAAACCCTCTTAATTTTTTTTAAACGTCAAACTAACCATTCTTAATTAAGAGTCTCAAATTGTTGTCTAATAGTAAACTATCAGACTCGATTTGAAATTCATCCAAGAACTTAGTTAGAGTTTCTCCTAACGACCTGAAACAAAGTTTGTTTGAGGTGTCTTGGACTATTTATATGGTTTCAATCCCTGAAAGTTTATGAAACCATCCCACTTTTTTTTGAGAAGAAAAGTCGTCTCGGAGTGGGGTTATTTTATAGAATACAAAATTACAAAAGTTTTTCTAATCTACAAAATTATTTTTATTCTAAAAAAGTGTGTTACCAGACTTCCCCAATCTCATGGGTTCAGGTTGGATACAGTTGCCTATATCCCGATATATAATACCCCTTGTGGATCTATATCATATATCATTCGGTTTAACCTCTAATTCATTCATGAGGCGTTACCTCACTTAAGAATCAGCTTCTCCTTACAGAGTTTTCGATTTCTCACGCTACCGAGAAACCATAAAGCCTTTTAATGTCTTTACCGTCTGTGTCCAGTTTTCTCCTTGGACTCAATTTTCACTCAGAAGACACAAAACTCGCGATATCGTTTCGTGTGGCTGAGATACTTTATAACACACTTTCAAAGAACAGAATTTTTATAGTAAGCAGGATTCCGAAAGTTTCAAACCTACTATAAAAATATTTTTGACCATTTACATCAATACCAGAGGTCTCTGATTTTTCTCCTATTGCTACTAGCTGGTTGGGAGCCAGCCATAAGATTCATGTGGTGTACCACAAACTCAACTTTCATGAGAGGGCCATGGACAGCCCTGTTGACTTGAAATAACTGCGGATTGGTTACCAGCGACATTTAATCCCTTTGAAGATATCTCACCTCTTTACGATTCCTATTCCGTCACGAATAGAGGAATTATTTCTTATCGTATTTATCTTTTATCAAATTTACCTTTTCTACAAAATCTTCAATAGATATTTGATTCAAAAAAGCTGATTTTGAAAAACTATTTAATAGTTCATTATCTACATCAGATATATTAGGTATAATCTTTGACCACATATTTTTATTTTTGTGGGAGAGGAGAGGATTCGAACCTCCGAAGATCCTTAGACCACCCAACTTACAGGCTGGGCCCTTTTGACCACTCAGGAACTCCCCCGGTTAATTTAAATCATAATAATAATAAGTACCTGTGCCCCTTTTGTCAAATCATCTAATTGTTATTAACATGGGATTCGAACCCATCCACCCCAATTCCTCATGCTGGCAAGGCTGAAGATTATATTAGATAATTTATAACAAGACAGAATATAGTTTCTGTGGACTTTTAAATGTTAAAGAACTTAGTAGCGGATGCTGGAATTGAACCAGACGTGCTCCAAATTAAGAGCTTCGGGTTATGAGCCCGACGAGTTTGACCTCTACTCTAATCCGCGATGTTGTGAATAAGACAGGATTTGAACCTATACCCAGCGTAACCAACTATTTCAGGAATACTGATCTACCGTTAAATTACTTATTCAAGTTTAGTAGCCTGTAATGGATTCGAACCATTGTCTTTCATCTGAAAAGATGATTGTCCTAAGAGAAAAGATTTATTCCACATACCTTTCGGGGCCTGGGATTTTGGGTTGGCTCCCTTACATACTCTATTTCAGTAGTATGTGTTTGAATGAATAAACCCACTCACCACTAGACGAACAAGCCAAATATTTCAAAGAACTTTCTTTACATAGAAATACCGAGTCCTACTTTCAATTACAAGACGCGACACCCGCATCGTTGACCTCTCTGGTCGAACTCGGTACTGTGTGTTGATTACTATTTAGGGTCGTTCACAACACCTGATTTATCCCATCACCAATCAATCAAACTTTTTACAAAGTTAATTGGTATATTTTAAATAACCAAATTTATTTTCAAAAAAGGAAGGGAGGGATACCACTATTAGCCAGATATCACTCTATAGAGGAACTGCGGTAATCCTCAACAAGAAACCCCAAAAGGGAAACCTCGACATCATATCACTCTCCCAACCTTAAAGACCTTTCTGAGTGGGGGCTAATTAGCTCACTTCCCAATCAGAATACAAAGATACATCATTTATCCTAAACTGCCAAATTTATTTTTCTGAGTGGGTGCTAATTAGCTCACTTCCCAATCAGAATACAAAGATACGCCTTTATTTTTATATTGCCAAATTTATTTTATCCCCAAATAAAACAGGAGTTATTTCGTTTTAAAAATTCCGCAATACGTTTAGTGACAGGTTTATTTGACCACAATCTGATAACATCAAGCATATCATCAAAGTCATATGCCTCATTAATTGAATCAACTAACTCATCTTCATCATCATCTTCATCAACATCAACTTCTTGTTGAATCCACAACTCCCGAAAATCATCAAATGATAATACTTTCAATTCCGTCCCATTTTCTAATGTAATATATTCCCTTTCCAAGATATCAAGACCATCAACATCAACTGATTCAATATCGGATACAAATCCATTCTCAGGATTATAATTACATTCGATAGTTATTTCAACACCACCATCCCAAACACTTGTGTAAATAGCTTTCATATTAAGGTATTTATTCGTAAACATCTATTTTTTCTACTTCCCCATATGTAGTGGTAATATACTCATATGCTATTTCAAACGATTTAAAAGTGTCAATATATTCCCAATCACTTTCATATGCCTCACCACCTTCATAGTTGTCAACCCAAACAGAATAAGTTTTAATTTTTAAGATTCTTATCCCATCTCTAGGATCAACCTTTTTCTCAAATTGTTCGTTAATAGAAAATCCCCTGTCGGGATTAACTTTCGATCGATAGGTAGTAATTTTCATTGATTTTATTTTTTAAATTTTTTGTTAAGATCTGAATAAATCTTACCAAGACCTTTATTATGATTTTTATACCAATTAGTGATATCAACTAAATATTCATCAAAGGTTTTAAACTTACTATACAGATCCCCTTGAGGAATATTTTCCCTTTGATAGTTAGTAGATGAAATTCCAGTAGTTACCCAAACCTCATATTGGCCACTCTTTTTAAAATTATGTGTTTCTGGTTTATCAGGAACAGTTACTCCCGCATTGGTAGAACCACCAAAATGATGCGATTTGACTGAATCTCCTTCTTTAAATGATGTTCCAAAAAATGGTCGGGCAATCCATCCACCACATACCACATATAAACCCAATTTATCCTTTTTGACTTTAGTTAATGCGGCCATTTGATTTTTATTTTTTATGAGAATATTTTGTCCTATATCGAGACAAAGATACGAATTTTCCCATAAATTACCAAATTAAATATTTAAGTTAATTTTTTTAATATATACCTATAAGAAAAATAATCCTTTTTTATGTTAGAAATATTATTAGCTATTGTAATAATCGGAACAGCCATTTTCTTTGGTATAAGAAACAGAGATAAAAAAACAACAAGATACACTACCACCACTACTACCACCGTAGAAACATCTACTACTACCACCACTACTACCACCGTAGAAACATCTACTACTACCACCACTACCACAAAATCAGAAAATTTAGAAGATGTTTATTTATCTTGCTGTCATAAACAAGTATCAAGTGGAGTCATAGAAGTTTCTATTTATAGCAGTCATCCATTAGATACTAACTTAGTGATAGATGTTAGAGTGATAGATAATTTCGGACATACAACTACTTCACAAATTTCTATGCTTAACGAAACGACAATTGGACAATCAAATGGTATAAATTTAACTAACGGTGTAGCAGGATGTGAAATCCTAAAGATAACCCCATCAACATCTTTAACACAAAAATATGTAATAGATTATAAGAATCCTAACTATGGATTGTCATGTGATTAAAAATCTTCCCAAGTCGTTATCTTCTTTTTCTTAGGCTTGACCTCCTCCATGTATTGACATAATGTTAAAGTTGATGATCCAATCAGTCCCGCATCATGTACCCACATCTTAAAATACTTACCATCCGACTTCCTTTTAAAAATACCATACGCTGTTTCTTCCTGATACCCATCTCCCTTTTCACTGTAAGCATCAACTAATTCAAATTGACTACCCACCGGGAAATCACCAACATCATATTCAGCATCACCTAAATATAAAGACATTGCCCATTTAACACTCTCATCTTCACATGCTAATTTAAAATCTTTATCTGTCATTAAATCATTTATCAATATTTGAATATCTATCTTTTCCATATTATATTTTTTACATAAATTTTACCATAAAAGCTAGGCGTTCCCAAGGATTTGTATCTTGAATACTATTATCAATGATATTATTAATCTTTTCTTCCCTTTCCAATTGTTCCTTAGTCATAAAATTAAACTGAGATTTATCTAATATCTTTGCTCCTTCATCACTGGGAAATTTATCAAACAACTCTCCTTTTGTTTTTGATAGATAATGATCATCTAAATAATAGATATTGATGTTGTGATCAAGTTTTTCGTCGATACGATGATAATCTTCTACTGATATCCATATCTCAACTCCAACCCCACTTAGATGGGGATCTCTTCCAATTTTAATAATATCAATCATAAAATCTGATTAATCTTTTCTTCTCTTTGTAATTGTTCAATCGTCACAAAATTAAACTGAGATTTATCTAATATATTACCCCCACTATCAAGCAATGCTGCAAGTTCTCCTTTATATGGGGAATCTTTTGTTTGTTCTAAATAATATTTAGTGATATTATCATTATCAGATGGCAATTGTATTGTACCAATATATCTTCCTGACCATTCAACTAAATTTATCGTTACTAATGGTACTGGCACCCATATAGAATGAGATCTTCCCAAAAAGCCTATTTGAATAATATCAATCATAAAACATAATTAATTAATCTTTCCCTCATCTCCTCTTTATCACGCCATCTAATTGACCAATAATTTATCTGTACCATTTCATTACCCCATGCCACTACAGATATATCAGATAATTCACACCACCCTGGTATTTTTCCACTTGTTTTCCTTACCATTAAATCTTTAACATAGATTTTTATCTTCTCACGACTACTAATTAATAACTGATAAACATCATGACTAATATTTGAAATATTAGCAATATAATTTTGAGCTCCGGAAAAATTACCGAAAAGCCTGTGTGGAGTTTCCAAAGATTCAATTTCTTTATTAGTCAAAATAATCTCAATCATTTACTTTCTTTTTCTTAATCTCAATTGTATTCATTAAAATAAAAGGAATGGTGATTACCCAAAACTTCCAATCAAATAAATAAATATTAGTGAATAATCCCAAAGCTATTCCTAAATATAAATAAGATAAATATTTCATATTACTATATCATTAATTTTCTTTTCTCTTTCTTCCTCTAAACTTACATAATGTATTTCGATTAACTTATTATCTTCTACTAATCGACTTTCAAAATCTAATATCAACATATCCTTCATAAAGAAAACATTTGGGAAGAACGACTTACCAGCATTATTATTTACCAAATCTACTCCATTTATTAAAATCTTTTTAATATCTTCTCTTGATTTAATATTAAGGTATTTAATATCTAAATACAGAGATGTTAATTTAACATCCATGCCAAAGTTTCGCAAAAAATTGGGATCGGGTGAAGAATCTACTTTTATCACCTTTTCTGTAATCATTGGATATTTAATATCCTCAATATTTATAATCTTTACCATATCATTTAATTATATCATTAATCTTACTTTCTCTTATTAATTGTTCAATCGTCACAAAATTAAACTGAGATTTATCTAATATCTTTGCTCCTTCATCACTGGGATATCTATCATATAGTTCACCTTTAGTTTTTGAATTAATACGATTATCGAGATAATATTTAAGATTAGTTTTACTAATAATCTTATTGATAACTTTAACACGAATTATTTTTTCGCTTTCGGATTGAAGATTAAGTATTTCCGTCGTATCGATTTGTCCGTTCTTATCTTTTAAGGGTATCCAAATGGATGTTCCTCCATCACGGTATCTGCTTATTTCTATTATATCAATCATAATTTTATTATTTATATCATGCTACACATTAGGTAGTTTATTTATGTTGAAATGAAAATATTAATTAATTGATTAGTTGATTAATTTTTTCATCTCTATCTTTTATTTTATCTGTGTATTCAATTTCAACTAAATTATTATTAGGAAATAAATCATTTTGATATTTTATTGTCAAAAGAATAGGATTGTATATTTTTTCATCGGTTTCGCTAAAAACATAATGGGCATACCACCCTTGCCATTCGATTAGTGAATCTAATTTCATTATTTCCAACTCACCTATTGAAATTTTCTTAATATCATTTTTATTAGTGATATCAATCAATTGAGTAATTTCTAAAGTTATTTCGGTAAATACTGCATTAATCAAAAGGGGATAATCAGGATCTGGAGAACTTATTTTCCTGATCTTTTTTTCTATTTTTGTATAGATAGGTTTATTAATTGAAACAGCAAGTCCATATTTAGCGATGGTATCTTGTAGATTATTAGTATCAATATTTATTTTCATTTTAGAATTTTTTTATTATTGTCATGCTACACGTTAGGTAGTTTATTTATGTTCAGATTAAAAATTCTTATCAATTGATTTAAGGAGTTTCTTTTGGTCTTCGATAGGATATTCATCAAATGGATTATCCATCCCTGTATTATCTAAGATATAAACATTGCCTTTATAGGTATAGAAAGAGCAGCTTTTTGTACCATCTGATAATGTTACTTCGGGGAATCGGATATCTTTTCCTGTATTATCACCCCATTTATTTATAATTTTATTTTTCATATTTATTTATGATTAGAAATAATCTTCTATAGTTCTAACTACTTCGCATCCTTTATCGTTAAAGTAATCGCATATTTTATGATAGATATTACGAAGTTGTTTATCTTTGGTTTGTAGTCCTCCGTCGCTATCGGAGTCTAGGTTTCGGATTTCTACTAGTTCAATATTTTCATTGGGAGTATCTACGTCAGAGAGATCGCCATCATCGATAAATCCAACGATAGAGATAGAATCATCATCATCATCAGATTTACTAACGTAGATATCTCGGCAATAGTGTCCTCCTTCGGGATAATCATTGGTAGTAATTTTAACATCTTTAAGGATTTCGTTAAGATCATTAACGATTTTATCTGTATTCCATTTCATAGTTTATGTGTTTAATATTTGATTTATTTTATTATCTCGTTCTTCTTGGAAGAATTCTATAATAAGGTTTTGTAAGTCGTTATTATTTGATAAATATCTATCGGGGTTCTTTCCATTGGATATTAGTCGATATATTTGTTGTCGATTAGAATCTTTAACTATATAGTAATAAGATGTGGGAAAGTATAGATCGATATCATATTTAGTAATATCGAAATTGATATCATCGGTATCTACTTGATAGTAGGAATTAATTTTTGGTTTCTCACTCCAGAATACTTCATCTATTTTAAATATCCATATCATTTTAATATTTCTTTGATTTTTAAATCTCTTGTAGTTTTTAGGCTTTTGATAAAAGAGACTTCATAGCTTTGTACGAAATATCCATCATTCCAACCCAGATTACAATTTATACATTCATCACCTTGTTTATAATGTATACATAAGAAATTTTCTCTTAAATGATCATATTTTATAACAACTTTATTATGGTTGAATATTTCTTCTGGGGATATTTTTCTTAGGATTAGATATTCTTTACCCCTACACATATTACATTCTTCGGATACAATTTCGTGTACACAAAGTATTTTTGTGTTTGGGTAACCATCGGGTTTATATTTTATAAAGACATCAATCAATTTTTAAGAATTTTTACATTATTGTCATGCTACACGTTAGGTAGTTTATTTGTGTTCAGATTACCATTTATTATGAAAGAAGGGTTTAATAGTTTGATAAACTTTTT
>JACCDP010045583.1_pt1 | contig 16418 bp, 11 predicted proteins | sample 7445841 | NCBI WGS metagenome assembly JACCDP01 (sample SAMN15323441, study PRJNA562643) | freshwater metagenome | isolation source: river surface water | place: USA:Blue River Watershed | collected 2017-08-17 | reverse complement strand
GTTGCTACATTTCCTGCTTTCACAACTTCTTCTGCTATATCCTTTACTACCCCTGTTGTTTCACTTATTTCTTTTGCATCGCTGATGGAATCATCTGCCTTTTTATTGAATTCCAAATCTTCTGGAGCAGATGCTTCCGAATCAGCACCTTGTTGGGATTTTTCAGTTTTTGCTTTCTGAACCTCCGGAATTACCTCCTCAGCCTTGGATTGGGTTTCTGTAGAGTCGGTTAGCACATTTTCCATGCCTTGTAAAATGGGAGCTGATTTTGGAACTGCGGCTTGGGCGGCAGTCTTGAATGCCTCAATGGATTTGGTTGTTTGCGCTGTTGCTTTGTTATCATTTTTTGAAGCGTTGCCAACTACATCGCTTGACATCTCAACTGATGCTTTATCAGTTGCAAAATTGACTGCTTCAGCACCAGCGCTCGCTAATTTTTCATTTTTTGAATGTTCGACAGTCATGTCAGCCATTTTTTGTTTTCCAATGCTGGCGCTATCTAAATTTACCTTATCCGTTAAACTATCTTTTGCTCCTTTGGCTGCATCATGATGCAAAGCCCCTCCCATTCCTGCTGCAAACCCTACTTCTGCTCCTTGTCCTGCCGTATTGCTCATGTTTTCGGAGATACCCGCTTTAAAGTTGTTCTCTAACAATCCCCATAGTTTTGGATCCTGGTTCATCACTTTGACAAGGGATGTGAAAATCATTCTGGCTGCTTTGGATGAATTGCTGATTGTGGTAATGGCTTTTTTTATTGCCTCACATACAGCTGAAATGGCAATCGTGATAGGCGCTGCTCCTGGTATCAAACTTAAACCGCTTGCCCACTTTTGAATAGTTCCCGCTATTTGTTTTATGTAGGCCAAACCCGTTTCTAATTGCTGTAGTACAGCAGAGAAAATATAGAAACCTGTTATGGGTTGTTTATCTTGAAACTTGCTGGCATTTGATTTTGCCTTTTGGATACTGCTGAATACATCGCTTATAACCCCTCTGGGTCCTTTGAAATCATATTTGCTATCATCGGCATTTCCCAATACTTCGACTTCAGTTGTAAGGTTTCCTTCTTTATCTTCCTTTAAGTCAAATGACTGACTCGAAGAAATACCTCCGACTTTATATTTTGAACTTGCAGAAACCAATCCCATTGTGACCAATTGGGTTATTTGGCTCATTGCTGCCGTTTTTATTTTGTCTTTCCCTTTTTCATACCAACCTGCTATTCTTCCGTCTTCTTCAAGTGGCTTTATAAGATCGTCAGATTTTTTCTTTTGAAGATTGACTTTTTCAGCATAGACATTGGCATCTTTCACCAGATCAAGCACCATATTTCTTTTTCCCTGTGCGTGTTTTTCATGATCTCCTAGTCCAGCAGTCAATGGATTTTTAAAGCTTTCTGCTTCTTCTTCTTGTGATTTTTTTACTTGTTCTGCTAACACATACATTGTGGCAACATCAGTTTCTGCTTCTTCATTCAGTGAATGTATTTCTTGTGCTTTTATTACTGAACCATCCTTATAACCCACCAACAGTTCATGACTTATTTCTTCTTCCTTATCGAAACGGGCATCCCCTTTTTTGCTTGGGAATAGCCCTTCTTTGATGATCTTTGAGTAAAAACTACTTGAATACGTATTTTTGGCGTGTTCCGTTACCGCTCTTCTCTGATCAGGGTTGTTTGCACTCAATATTTCATCATGAAAAAATGTATGAACTCCAGCATCGGTTCTTATTGTTTTTTCATTGGATTCAAGTGTTGCATGATCTGACTCAGCCGTCAACACTTTTTCCTTCATTGTTTCAACCATTTTAGTCATGAAGGAAGTATCCTTAATCATGCCTTTTTGATCTTTTATCTCGTCACCTACTATAAAATCCTCTGTGTCTTTTTTTGTGCGATTCTTTACATTTTCTTCAAAAAACCCCAGATTTTGTGCATCTTCTTTTGTTTTGAAAATACCATCTTCAACTGCCCCCTTTGTGATATCACCTGTTTCTAAATCTCTTAATATTTTTATAATGGAGACTCTTTTCTTTTCATCATTTTCTTTTTTCGTTCCTCCTTTCTCTTTTTTCTCAGGATCATCCTTTTCGCTTTCAGCTTTATGATTTTCAAGCCAAGTCAGACAAAGGGCATTTATTTCATTTGTCAGGCCTTTTTGATCTTTGTCACTAGCATTATTGAATTTGTTAACTAATTCTTTTAGCTGCGTAAAAGTGGTTCCCTTGGTAAAGAAGTTTTTTATACTAGTGCCAACTCCTTCTACTTCACCATCCAATGCCAGTGTTTTTTTGTATTGAATGGTTTTGCTTTGGTTAGCCTCATGAATTTGCTTGGCCTGCAAAGGGTCCTGGTTGGATTTGCCTGCTTGGAGTGCCTTTGCGCCCATGATATCAGCTTCCTCTTCAAGATTGGCATCATCATTAACGGGGACAGCTCCATCCAGCTGTGAAGTAGGTTGAACCCTTCCCATTTTCTGTTGAACTACATGCCAGGCTTCATGTGGAAGATGTTGCTGCTGACCAGATGCTACATGTATGTCTGAACCTTGAGCATAAGCATGAGCTGAAAGCTGTGCCGGTTTGCTGCTGTTGTAATGGATTTTTACATCATCCATTGACAGACCTGACAAATGCTCAACCCCATTTTTTAAATTGTCCGGTAGGCCAGTATGATTGGATGTTTGACTTGTATTTTCAACTTCGTCTTCCCTAAAAGACGGGTTTGCCATGTTTTCCAAAGCCTTTAACTGGACTGCATCAGCACCATTATTGGCCAATTCCGTGAAATAATCATTTTTTGTGTGTTCTGCCCGCTTGCTTTGCAAATTTGCGGTTAGTTCTCCACCCATTGATTCTTTGGGTGTATTCTTAGCAGAGTGCTGTTCTTTTTTTGATGTTTTTTCCATCGGATTCATCCCCATATGAAAAGAAGATTTGCTGGTTTCAAATGGTATATCAATTTAAAGCTATGGTACTTGTCTTTAAAGGGAAGGTGTTGTGTTAAAAGAAATCCGAGAAAGCCTTAGCCGTCTGATTCCTTTTCATCTAAAAATACTATATTAATTTGTCTTTTGGCCACTATCACTTGACTGTTTTAACTGCTAGCCGATTATTGGGATAACACGAGCATTGCTTTGTCCAAATAAGGCGAAAAGCCCTCTGCCGAGCAAAATCAATGTTCTTTCAAGGCTCAAAATCTGTTAATAAGGTAGGGCCATTTACAATTGCTCTCTTTTGAGCAGGCTTATTAATTCAGCATTTTTCTCATTAAAAACTTCCATTAAACGCAGATAAATGTCTACCCTGTCTTTCGCCTTTTGATTGAAGATCAAAAATTCTTTATCAAGCAGATATTTGTTCAACAGACCATTTTTTATGTAGAAATCTTTTAAGAACTTTCTTTCATTTTCAGATGTTATTTTTCCAAATCTGCCACCTGGCATAGGAAAGGTATACACATTATAAAACTCAACTACATCATCTAATATTCTATTGTTATCATTAAGTTTCGCACTGTATACTTCATAATAATCCGAAATAGTCCGTTTAAGTTCAATTGAGCTAATATTACTAAAACTACCACTTGCGATGGTGTTTTTGTATGATGAGTTATTGATGTAAAATGATGTTCCGAATCTTAATTTATAACTAATATTTATGGCGCTATCCAGGAAATCATTTCTGGATATATTTGATTGTTGATAATTGATTGATAAGGTATTTAAACTTTCAAGCATCATGGATGCTTGACTATACTCTTTTAACCTACTTTGAAGTAGTATTGAATCTTTCTTTAAATCTAGAATGACCGATTCCAAGTTCTGGTCTGTTTTGTGTTCTATGATCTGATGCTCTCTGACATTTTCTGCAAAAAATCCCAATGTCACAGCAGCAAACAACATCACAAATTCAACAATGTATTCTGACCATTTCTTTTTGTGTGTTGGATGGTGTGGGTGATGTACTTCCATTCGTTATAAATTATTGTTGAAAATAATCTTATTTGAGAATACCCCATCAATCTAATGTTATCTTATTCAAACAATTATTGCTCTATCGATAGCGGTTGCACTACATTTTAGGGCATATATGGCATAAAAAAATGAAATTTTCATTTCTAAATGAAAATAGATAGAATTTAAGTATCTTAAGTTTCATGATCTAACTATAAATCATTCTTAGATATGCAACTAAAAAATTCGTTGGCTCTTAATTGCAGATCAATCAATATTCTGGTCAGGACTATTTTCACCTGTCATTTTTTGTTAGTCCTTAATTTTTTTGGTTTTTCCCAACAAGGGAAAATTGAAACAGGTAATTTTTTTGTTACCAACTACAGTAGATCTTTTTTGAATTCTATATCTGGTCATTGGGCCCTGTTACAAGACCCCGATGGCGTTATTTATATTGCAAATACATATAATGGTGTATCAACATATGATGGTCAAAAAATAAGAAGAGTATATGATATCCAAGGCCGTCCAAAACTAGGGCTGGCAAGGGCTTTGGTTATGGATTCAAAACATAACATTTTTACCATAATTGGATCTGAATTTGGATATATTGAAAAAAATAAATTTGGTGAAAGCGTATTCTATTCTTTGTCCAAAAATTTTTCCGGCAAAGATCAAATTAATTCAACCCTATGGTCGGCTGGTATGGTCAATGACACGGTAATATTTCAATCTGAAAAATCAGTGTATTTGTACAAGTACAAAAAACTACTGAACATACAGCATTTTGATGATATCCTGCACACTGTTAACGTCAACAAAAACGGGGCATTTTTAAGAATTTGGGACAAGGGTCTGTATAAATTGGTAGATGGAAAATTTGTTTTATTGCCTTCTACAAAAGAGCTGTTTGCTCAAAACAGAATTGATGAACAATATCAATTGGACGGAGGTGATAATTTATTGGTATCAAGAAATATTGGCTTATGGTATTTGCGGAAAGACGGATCATTGGAAAAAGCTAAATCAGACGATATAGACAAGTTTGTCATCAAAAATGAGTCTTACCAGGGGGGTGAAAAATTAAAAAATGGAATCATCCCCATTTCTACTACCAAGGGAGGACTTTTGTTTATAGATGATAAAATGCATATCAAATCAAATTTAAACTCCAAGAATGGCCTTGCTTTTGATTATGTTACTTCTTTTATCCAAGATCGTGCTGGTGATGTTTGGGGCTCAAGTGATAATGTATTTCGAGTAAGTTTTGATACGAGTTTGACCTTTTTTTCTACCATCAATAATTTACATGGCTTTGTTGAAACAATTAATCGCATTGACGGAAAATTGTATGTAAGAACAAATAAAGATTTATATGATTTTGTTCCTAAAAAAAGCAACAATGAGGAATCGGTTTTTGCAAAAAACAACGTCAATGAATTGGGAAGGCAAGTTTTAAAATTTGATGATCAAATAATTACAACCAATAACTATACCATAAAAACCACCAAAAATAGGATTACAAAAATATTGAGTCCTATTTACAGGTCTAACGGCACAATTCGTTCCAAATTAAATCCCAGCATTATCTTCTCATCGAATTCTGCGGTTGGGTTGTTGGCACATCAATACAAAAATGGAGTATGGAAGCAATTGCATCTAAACAACAAAGATACCATCAAGTGTAATAATTTATTGGAGGTTGTACCGGGCACCATTATCCTTGAAAACCGAAATGGTTTGTATAAATATGTTTATAATGCAGATGGGCAAGGAGTTTATACCAAGCTTCCCAGGGATAAAAGTTTTACCACCATGGGCAGATTAAATGCTAGAACTTTTAATGACGATATTCACTTGTTTGCAGATTCTCTCAATAATTTTTACAAAATTGACTTAGATAACAACAAGGCTATTTATACCGGTTTTAGCATTGATAGTTTTGTCAATAAATCTTATTGGTTTTATACTTACAATCCTGCATCAAAAAATGGCTGGATGGTTACCGAAAAAGGGATATATAAAACATCCTTTAACCTAAAAGATGGTTTCACTTTCAAGCAGTATCCATTTTATAAAGTTGATATAAGTGAGTTGAGCCCAGGATTGTTTGCTGAAGGTGTTGGAGACAACGAGGTGTTATGGCTAGGGTCACAAGACGAAAAATTATACCGTTATTTTCCAGAATTAGCCATCAAGGAAAAACACCAGAATTATAAAGCCTTGATTAGAGCCATATTCGCCAACGGTCAAAAGGTACCACTTGAACTTGGCAAGTTGCCATTTAGCAGTAATAACTTGCTTTTTGAAGTGGCCTATCCGGTATTTGGGAATGAATCAAAAACTACATTTAGTTATTGGTTAGAGGGACAGGACAATAGTTGGTCTGCCTTTGTTTCTGATTACAAAAAAGAATATACCAACCTGAAAGAAGGAAAGTATACGTTTCATGTAAAGGCGAAAGATGCAAGTGGTGAAATTTCACAAGAGGGCATTTTAGAATTTAAAATAAGTCCGCCCTGGTACCGTACCATTTGGGCATATGCTGTTTATTTACTGATACTTGTACTGGCATTTTTGCAGTTTGGTAAGTACCAGGCCAAAAAGTCGTTTTTGAAAGCAGAGAATGACCGAAAGAATTCTGAATTAGCAGCGGCAAAGGATTTGCAAAATAGACTGTTGCCCAAGGAATTGCCCTCTATTAAAAATTTAGACATCGCGGGGTATTTAAGAACTTCTACTGAAGTGGGCGGGGATTATTATGACTTTTTTGAGCAACCGGATGGCTCTTTGTATGCGATTTGTGGTGATGCCACAGGACATGGAACACCCTCTGGTATGTTAGTATCCATTACAAAGGCGGGTATCATTGGACTGCCGCAGATGAGTCCCAAGGATATGCTCCATGAGCTCAATCGGGTAGTTAAAAAAGTGGATTTAGGTATCTTGAGAATGAGCTTGAATATTGCCTACATCAAAAATGACGAAGTAACCCTTAGTTCGGCGGGTATGCCTCCTTATTTTGTCTATCGTGCAAGCAGTAAAACAACCGAAGAGATCCAACTGTCAGGAATACCATTGGGAAGCTTTAAAAATGTTCATTATGACCAAACCACCACTCCTTTTCATTCAGGAGATATTTTGGTGATTATTTCGGATGGTTTGCCAGAAGCACCTAACTTAGCCGGGGAATTATTTGACTATCAAAAATTACAAGACCTAATTACAACATATGGTAATTTAACAGCTCAGGAAGTAATTGACCAATTGATGCTTGAAGCCGATAAATGGTTATCCGGCAATCACAATCCTGATGATATCACCTTAGTAGTAATCAAACATAAATAATCATTAAATATTAATAAATGAAAAAGCCCTCTGTAGAACTAAGGTTGCCTATTCTTCCCAATATGGAATTGATTGCAACCCAGACCGCCGAAGTCATTTCAAGGCATATGAATCTTACAGAAGATCAAGGTGCTGAGATTAGTATGGCACTTATCGAAGCGTGTATCAATGCCTTTGAACATTCAAAGGCAGAAAACAATGTATTTATTAATTTTTTAATTGAAGATGATTCTTTGGTTATCAAGGTGATTGACCAAGGTATTGGTTTTGATAAAACCAAGGTTGAAATACCTAAAATTGAAAATAAAATAGGAAAAGATGAAAGAAAAAGAGGTTGGGGGTTACAGCTTATCCAGGAATTAATGGACTCAGTAGAGTTTGAATCTACCGATGAGGGCACTACTGTAACAATGAAAAAAAATATAAAACACTAAAATAAAATTATGAGCGACTTTATTACTAGCGTGAAAGAAAATAATTCAATTGTTATCATTGAAACCAATGGATACCTGAACAATGTGGGTGGCGAAGCCGTTTCAGCAGTTGTTTACGAAAAAATGGCACAAGGACAAGTGAAGTTTTTGATCAATATGGCTGGTACAAAAATTGTAAATAGCATTGGTGTTTCTATCTTGATTGAAATTATTGAGAAGTTACAAGAAGTAAATGGTAAAATTGGTTATTATAACCTGGCACCCATTGTTGCTAAAACTTTTACCATTATGGGATTAACTAAATATTCATCCGTTTTTGAAACAGAAGAAACAGCAGTTAATGAGTTATAATGACTTCGGAATTTAATATCAATGATTTACAGCTCAAGTATCTTGAATTAGAAACATTATTAGATATAACAAATGAATTAAATTCATTTGATCAAATTCCTGATCTACTACAAGTAATTTTGATAAAGTCTTGTGCTGTATTGAATGCCAGCTCAGGCTTGATTTTAATTGAAGACGACAATTCTGATGTTTTACATATTGGGGCTGATTTTAACATAGATACCTCGGTTCTAAAAGGTTTGATTTTTAACAAGCGAAAAGGCATTATCAGTGAAATTGCCGAAACCAGAAAAGCGCTGAATTTCAATATAGACGAGGAGTCCTTTTTGTCTAAAACACTTTGTAAGTACGGGTTAATTGCCCCCCTATCTGAAAAGAAAAATTTAGTGGGTGTCATCATGCTTTTTGACAAAGAGTCACGCAAAGGGCTATCCCCTTTTCATGAAGCAGATGCCAACATGTTATCCGCTATCGCTACACAAGCCAGCGTTGCCTATAACAACATCAAGTTACTTGAAAACATCAAAGAAGCTAAAACCTTCAATGATAATGTGATGCAATCCATTGTTACAGGAGTTTTTACCACCAATTTGATGGGTGAGATCAATCACATCAATAGGGCGGCAACAGCTATCATTAACCTGGAAAAGGATGAAATATTAGGCAATCACTACGAATACATTTTTGAGTTAAATGAGTCCATTACTCAATTAATTTCAAAATGTGAAAACGATTCTGTAACACTTTCTCAAAGTCAGGTAATCCTTGATTGTAATGGTAAAATAACCAAAGTAAATATCTCGGTCTCCCCTCTCCTAAATGACGCACATGAGCCCATTGGTTCTGTAGTTGCGATGGAAGATTTGTCCAACATCGATAAATTAAAGTCAACCTTCAAAAAATACGTTTCGAAGCAAATAGTTGATCAGCTTTTGGAAAACGATGAAATGCTAAATCTGGGTGGTCAAGAGCAGGAAGCCACCATTCTATTTTCTGATATTAGAGGCTTCACTTCCATGTCGGAAACAATGGCACCAAATGAGGTCGTTGAAACCTTGAATGATTATTTTAATTTGATGATTGAAATAATATTCAAATACAATGGCACATTGGACAAAATTATTGGTGACGCTTTGATGGTGATATACGGCGCTCCCAATTCTACCGATAAAGACACTGAAAATGCTGTATTGACTGCAATTGAGATGCAGGAAAAATTAATTGAGTTTAATCAGCGAAGAATTATTCAATCCAAATTGCCCATTACTATTGGAATAGGCATTAATCGTGGTAGAGTAATTAGTGGCAATATTGGTTCAAGACAGCAAATGAATTTTACGGTAATTGGCGACTCTGTCAATTTGGCTTCAAGGTTATGCTCAGCTGCCAAAGCTGATGAAATTATTGTTTCAGATACTGTCTGGGCAAATATCAAAATCAATAAATCACTTAAAAGCCGAAAGCTGAATCCTATCAAAGTAAAAGGCAAGGCACGGCCCATCAACATAAGAGAAATTGAGTATAAAAGATCAGTATTTAATTATGAAGTAGCGTATGGCATGATTGAAGATTATTTACTGCATCACCTGCCCAAGGATTATACATATCATACAATAGAACATATTAGAGATGTTGTAAAACAATCAGAAAGAATTGCAAAAAAAGAAAAAATAAGCAAAGAAGATATTTCAGACGTAAAGTTGGCTGCTTGGTTACACGATATAGGCTATATATGGGAACCCAATAGACATGAGGCAAGGGGGGCTGAATATGCAGCCACTATTTTAACTGCCTTGAATTTTCCCATCCAAAAAATAAATAAAATTACGGGCATGATTTTGGCTACTAAAATCCCACAAAGCCCTAAAAATATATTGGAGCAGATAATTTGTGATGCAGACTTGGATTATTTGGGTAGAGAAGATTATGCATCAATAAGTTTATTGCTCCTACAAGAACTTAGACTTCAAAAAGAAATCTCTGAAATTGAGTGGATCAAACTACAGCATTCTTTTTTAAGCAATCATAGTTATTTTACCAAAACAGCTAATGCAACAAGAAATACAGCCAAAGCAAAACTATTGACATCCATAAAAAAAAATTTAAAAAAATAAGTATATGGCACAAGCAGGACACAGCTCAAACAAATTACACTTCCAATTAGACCGAATTTCCTTTTTTACGGACGGAGTTTTCGCGATAGCCATCACTTTGCTGGTGATTGAATTCAAGGTTCCGGTTGTTGAGCACCCAACCGATGCGGAATTATGGGATCGTCTGTCACATATGGGCTTGCTGTTATTGGGTTTTTTAATTAGCTTTTGTATTGTGGGATATTATTGGTCTGTACATCACAGAATATTTGGATATGTAGAAAAGTACACAAGCAGATTGATTTGGTTAAACCTGATGTTCCTCTTCTCGGTGGTGTTATTACCATTTACTTCTGGTTTATTGGGAGAGTACGCATCAGAAACTGAATTGCACCTACCCTATGGTATATATGTTGCCAATATTTGCTTTACCGCAATCATGAATGCTATTTTATGGTTTTATGTTAGCAATCCTAAGCATGATATCCTAACACATAAAATTTCAAGAGAGAGAATTTTGCTAGGCTTCTATTATACACTAGTAGTACCTATATTATTTCTTATCTCATTTATCGTATCCATATACGAGCCAACCATTGGCAGATTGATTCCAATCATCATTCCTATTGTATTAAAATATGGATTGACTGGATTGAATGCAAGAGCTGCTGCTAATGAGCAAAGAAAATAGATCATCCATTATTATACTGAGATTGTCCCTCTATCTTTGTTATATTCTGCGGCAAGTCATGCGATTGTCATGAATCTCGCTAATATCAATAAAAGAAAAGGTATGTTTATTGAACCTGTCAAACTTTGTACATAAGCAATACTTTTGTTATTCAATTAAGACATCTTTTTGATGAAGTACACCATTTACCAAGTTGATGCGTTTGCTGAAAAAATCTTTTCGGGAAATCCTGCTGCTGTCATTCCATTGACGGAGTGGCTGCCCGACGATCTGCTCTTGAGCATTGCGGCAGAAAACAATCTATCTGAAACAGCTTTTTATGTGATCAAAGACAATTCAGTTGAGATCAGGTGGTTTACGCCGAACACAGAAGTAGATCTGTGCGGACATGCAACACTTGCCACTGCTTATGTACTAAAAAAAGAGGAAAATTTCCCTGAAGAGCTGATACCATTCTATTCTCATCGAAGTGGCTCTTTACCAGTTACAAGCATGGAGAATCTGTTTACCATGAGTTTCCCAAAAGATAATTTGACAGAAGTGGAACTGACAGATGAGTTGTTGTCAACCACCAATCGCAAACCGGTAAAAGCCTTCAAGGGGAAATCAGATTATATGCTGATCTTTCATGATCAACAGGATATCGAAGAAATAATACCTAATCTCACAGCCATAGAAAACCTGGATGCCCGAGGCCTGATCGTTACCGCAAAGGGAAATAATTGCGATTTTGTTTCCAGATTTTTTGGTCCAAAATGTGGCGTAAATGAAGATCCGGTAACAGGCTCAGCGCATACTACCCTTATGCCTTATTGGGCAGAAAAACTTGGAAAGAATGAGCTTGAAGCGATCCAAGTTTCATCTAGAAGCGGAAATCTTTCGTGCAGGCTCGACGGCGACCGTGTTGAAATAACCGGGCAGGCAGTTTTATACATGAAGGGGGAAATTGAACTGTAAAACCCTATCTAAGCAGATGATTCAATAAAACACCTGTTGGTTGACTATTTTTTTGCCTTCTGAAATTTATAGCCAATACCAACGGATCCAACCCATTTACCAAATGGCTGAACAGGGAAAAAAGGTGTCATGAAAACGATGTTTTGATAATCAACCCTGGGAGTATATCCCAGCCTGGTTCCCAATTTTCCTCCTTCTGCATAAAGCGAAGGAACTGCCCCAATACCGATTTTCATGTCTTTGCTTACACTCAGCATCAGGGTTGGACCTCCTAAGTTGATGGTATAGAAGTTCTTCCCAAAGGAAGCCCCGATCATTCCTTCAAGATTTAATTTCATTTTGGGTTGCTGCTCGTTATTTTTTTCCTGAGCAAATCCAGTAGTTGAAAGAATCAAGCCAAGCAAGAAACAATAAAGTATTTTCATGATTTTTATTTATACAAACAAAAAGAGATTACTCTCATTTGAGTAGTTGGACTCACCTTTAAATTAGACATTATTCGTTTATTCAAGAAAAAATCAAGCCAACATTTATCTTGATATTTTTCTAAAGAGCATATGATAAGGTTAAAACAGCACCGTGTATAAAAAAATAAGGGGTCTCATGTGAGACCCCTTATCCATTCTTTGGTATGGAGTATTTTAACTATTTGGGAAGTACAACTGCGTCGATCACGTGAACTACACCATTACCTGACTTCAAATCTGTAGCAACCACAGTAGCAGTAGCGCCATTTTCGTCAGTCAAGATCACTTTACCATCTTTGATCGATGCAGTAATTGTTCCACCACTTACGGTTTTGAGTTGAGCAGATCCTTTGCCTGCCTCAATTGCTTTCACAACTGCAGCAGCTTCAAAATTACCTGCAATTACATGATAGGTTAAGACTTTAACAAGAGTAGCTTTTGCTTCAGGTTTCAGCAGAGATTGAACTACTCCTGCAGGAAGTTTTGCAAATGCATCATTTGTTGGTGCAAATACAGTGAAGGGTCCTGCACTCTGAAGCGTTTCAACAAGTCCGCCTGCTTTTACAGCTGCAACCAAAGTTGTATGGGCTGAAGAGCCAACAGCTACGTCAACAACAGTTTTCTGGGCATTTGTTTGGGTAAATGAAGCGATAGCGATCATCGTAAGCACTAAAAATTTGATTTTCATATATTGTTTTTTTTTAGAAAACATACTTTCAAGAAAATAGTTCGATATAGCTTGTTAAATAATTGTAACGTTTATTTATGCCACTTTTTTGAAGACTGTCTTTGTTTGGGCCCAAAGCTTTGTGTTACCTTTGCGCTTTCAAAAATGAGGTTGAAGTTCTGATCATGGGGAAGCACATCATTCTAATCGTCCTTTTATCTATTCTATCCGGTGTAGTTGCTGCACAAACAAAATTATCCATCAGTCTGTCAGACCCAAGCGGTGAGTCAGTTCAAGGCGCGATGGTCTCCCTGGTGGCAACGGCTGACAAGTCACGCAGCTGGAAGAAAGTGAGTGATAGTGCAGGTAAAGTAATCTTGTCAGTTGCCCCCGGCCGCTACAGAATGAAGATTGAGGCCTACTCCTTTGAAAAATGGGAAAAGGAGTGGACGATCACCCAAGACCTTGATACCCTGATCTCCTTGGTCCGTGATGCAAAATTGATGAAGGGCGTTGTCGTAACGGCAAGAAAGCCCCTGATGCGTCAAGAAGATGATAAAACAATCGTTGACCCCGAGCCGGTAGCGCTGGGTTCCACACATGCATTTGAAGTATTGGAAAAAATCCCCGGATTGTTCATCGATCAGGATGGCAACGTTTATCTGAACAGTACGAGTCCCTCTGCTGTTTGGATCAATGGCCGTGAACAGAGAATGAGCAACGCAGACATTGCCACCCTCCTGAAAAGTCTTCCTCCCGGTGCGATTGATCGTGTTGAACTTGTTCGAACGCCCTCTGCGAGATACGATGCTTCCGGAGTGGGAGGTATTGTCAATATCATCCTGAAGAAAAATGTTCGCATTGGTCTCACGGGAAGCGTAAATGCAGGTTTCAACCAAGGTAAGTATGGCAATCAGTTTGGCGGCTTCAACCTCAACCACAGTGATGGCGGAAGGTCCTCTTATCTGAATGTGAACCTGAATGGAAGAAATGGTTTCGATCAGATCAATACATCCCGCCAAATCGGAACGGATTCCTTGCTCCAGCAGCTTTCAAGAACTGTTACACCAGGATCCGGACTCTATATCGGTGCCGGAATGAACCGGGAGATCAATAAAAAATTATCAATTGGTTTTGACAGCAGAATCAGCATCAATCGTTCACAGAGCGAGAATCAAAATCCTACAGATATCTTCCGTAAATCGAATAGCCAGGTTTTCTTTTCGACTTTATCGGCTACCCAAAATAATTCCCGTAGCGTCAATACCAATCTTGCTTTCAACATCAAATACAAAATCGATACGATCGGATCGGAATGGAACCATGATCTTTCCTATTCCTTTGATCCCGGAACCAATAATCAATCCTTGCAAAATCGTTTTCTCCTGCCCTTTGTTGCTGTACAGCAATTGAAGGGGGATGCCGAAAGCCAGTCTCACTTTGTCACATATCAGGGAAACCTTGTCAAGAAACTCAAGGGTAAGTTGACGATCGAAACAGGCATCAAGAGCAGCAACCTCTGGTTTGACAATGATACCCGTTATTTTTTTCTCAACAACGGTAATGAAAGCCCTGATCTTCGGAGAACGAACAGCTACCTGTATCAAGAGCATATCCATGCCGGTTATCTGCAGGGTTCCAAGACCATGGGCAAGGTGGTATTGAAAACGGGCATCCGTCTGGAGAACACAAACATGATAGGGCAACAAACTATTCCCACTGATACCACTTTCTCGCTGCGTAGAACTGATGCCTTTCCTTATGTGTACCTCAGCAGGTCCCTTACCAAAATTGCAGGGTATGAGTTGCGTGGTTATCTGGTATACCGGCGCTCCATCACCCGTCCTTCCTATGGGTTGCTCAATCCTGCCATTCGAATCCTGGATCCTTTTTTGTATGAATTGGGCAATCCTTCGCTTCGTCCTCAGTTCACCCAAAACTATGAAGCAAACATTTCCGTTGATGAAAGACCGCTCTTTGCTTTTGGCGTGAATCAGACCAGGGATATTTTCACACAAGTGCTTTATCAGGCAGATTCGAGCAGGCGCCAGGCCTATCGCACTTATGACAATGTGGGCAGTAATCGCGAAATGTATTTCAGGGGAATCGCCGCCATCCCCCCGGGTAAAAAATATTTTTTTGTGGTGGGGGCTCAGTACAATTTCAACCGCTACGATGGGAAATATGAAAATGCACCATTGGTGTTCAGCAGGGGCAGTTGGTCGCTGTTCAGTTTTCATAACCTCAAGCTCACCAAGACGACCCAATTTTCACTGCAGGGATTTGTGCGGTTCAAGGGACAATTGCAGTTTTATGAGTTGAGTACTTTCGGTGCGATGAATGCCAATCTTTCACAGCAATTGCTGAAACGCAAGTTGACAATTACGCTCAGTGCCAATGATATTCTTTATACCAACCAAAATGATTTCACCCTCTCTCAGGGTTCGGTACTGGCCATTGGTCGGCGCTATGGAGACACGAGAAGATTTGGCTTGAACCTCCGTTACAATTTCGGCATCCGAAGAAAGGAAAAAGAAGAGGGGATAATGGAGCAGATGGGCAATGTCTCGAACCAATAGTGGATGGTGTAAAAAAACAGGAACAGATAGAGGCAAGAGCGCCAATCATAAACTATATTCACATCATCATAAAAAAACAATGGAAGTACATCATTCTCACCATCATGGTCAAAAAAAGAAGATCAAGGAATATTTTTTGGAATTCCTGATGTTGTTCATTGCTGTAACCTTGGGATTTTTTGCGGAAAATCTAAGGGAGAAGCAAATTGAACAGCACAGAGAAATTTCATACTTGAAAAATGTTCACGAAGACCTGCGGCTTGATTTCAAAAGGATCGATTCTGTTATCAATACAAATGCCAATCGCTTGTGCATTTTGGATACCATGTATCAATCTATAAAAAGTAATTCCCTTACCAATGAAGATGCCTATTATTATATACGCAATCTTGTGCTAAGAGCAACTTTTGAAAGCTCTCATATCGGATTCGATCAAATCAAATCGGCAGGTGGTTTCAGGATGATCAAGGACGATGCTATTACTTCCGGGATACAGGAATATGAAACCTTGCTGAATTCTTTGGAAAAACTGGAAAATGTGAGGGAAAGAACCCTGGAGCAGGCAAGATTCAAAATGTCCAATGTTTTCAAGCCGGAGATCAATTATGAAATGATGAAAAATCAGTCAGGTAATGGCGCTATCAGGTTCAACAGACCCCAAAAGGCTGACGATATTTTGAAAACACATCCAAAAGAAGTTGATGAACTTTTCAATACCATTACAGTTGGATTGAATACCAATAACTATCTCAATTCAACGCTCAAAAATTTGAAAAGCACAGGCATGAAATTGGATGAAGCCATTTTGAAGAAATTCGGAGATGAGATCAGCGGGGCGAATAAACACTGATAGGATACTGGCTCATATCATG
>JACCDP010187327.1_pt1 | contig 16420 bp, 12 predicted proteins | sample 7445841 | NCBI WGS metagenome assembly JACCDP01 (sample SAMN15323441, study PRJNA562643) | freshwater metagenome | isolation source: river surface water | place: USA:Blue River Watershed | collected 2017-08-17 | reverse complement strand
ATACAGCAGAACAAAATGCTATTGCACATGCAGATGCACTTACAACAGATGATGTAGCAGAAGGAACAACACAGTACTTCACAGATGCTCGTGCTAAGACTTCAGCAGCAGCCCTTTTGACTGGTGCTTCACTTACAAATATCACAATTACAGGAACAGGTGCAGGACTTACTATTACCGCAGAAAACGGTGTAGCAGATTCTACAACAACTGATCTTGCAGAAGGTACAAACCTTTACTTCACAGATGCTCGTGCTCGTACTGCTGTAGATGGAACAGATCGTTCATTTACTTCAGTTGAGTTAAACTCAGTTGCTAAGCAGGTTGCAGCAACACTTGAAGCAGCAACAGCAGGAATTCAGGTAGCACACGCCTTCCCAAAGGCTGACTACCGTTCAGCAGAATACCTTGTAAAGGTTGCCTACGGAACACACACTGAAATATCAAAGGTTCTTTTGACACTTGACTCTTCAGATAATATTGCAATTACTGAATACGGAATTGTTGGAACAAATGGCTCAGCGTCATCAATTTCAGCAGGTATTTCAGGATCAAATGTACAACTACAGGTAACAACTGCTAACAATAACTCAACAGTTACTGTTATGGGAACATTACTAGTTTAATAAAAAATAAAAATAGTTGGAAGAAGGAGTAGTAAATGGCAACAGTCGAAAAAGACTTCAAGGTCAAGAATGGGTTAGTCGTTACAAACGGCGGTACATTCGGAGATGCGGTAACAGTGGGAGCACCAACTCTTGCTGGACATGCAGCAACTAAGGAGTATGTAGATTCTCTAACAGGATCTATGGTTGTTGGCCCTACTCCTCCTTCTTCACCAACTAATGGTACACAGTGGTTAGACACTCTAACAAACAGGGTTAATTTTTATTATGAAGGTTCTTGGTATACTCAAGCAACCATCGATGATACCTTAACATTACCACAGCACATTCACGATACAGCAATTGATGGAACTGGTTTCATAGTATCTCAGTTTTATGACGGAGCATCATTTAATAGCCCACAGGGAACAGGTTTGGATGCTGGTGGACCAAGTACAACAACTTGGACAACAGTATTCGATGGCGGTACAGCAGTAGATAACTTCAATTAAAAACTGATGTTATAATAAGATAAGTTAATGGGCAGCCCCCATATAAGGAGAATATAAATGGCAACAAGAATGCAACAGCGCAGAGGAACTGCACAGCAATGGTTAGATGCAGACCCAGTTTTAGCAGCAGGAGAAATTGGATTTGAGACAGACACTAATGAGTTCCGTATCGGCGATGGTGTTAACGTTTGGTCAGACCTATCTCCTTTTAAGAATTTAGAAGACCTTGGTGGATCACTTGATGATTATGTACTAGTCTCATCAAAGGGACAAATTGATGGTGTAGCACCACTTAATGCAAACGGACAGATTCCAGTAGCATTTTTAGCAGAACTAATTGATGATGCCCCAGCAGCACTTAACACACTTGGTGAAATTGCAGATTTATTAACAGCAGTTGAGACAAGCGTAGGATCATCAGTTGCAGCACACTCTGGTGACACAACAGATGTTCATGGTATTGCGGATACATCACTTCTTGTAACACAGACAGAAGCAGAAGAAATTGCAAATATTAAGGTTGGGGTACACTCTGCAGATACATCAAATGTACACGGAATTACTGACACAACTATACTTGCTACAACAATAAATGTAAATGATGCAAAGTTAGAAGCACAAACATTTTCAACTGACGCACTATCTGCTCACAATTTAGAAACAGAAAATGTTCACGGTATTGCAAATACAGGACTTTTAGCAACATCATCAGATGTATCAGATGCAGTTTCAGATCACAATGATGCAACACTAACAGTTCATGGCATTGCAAATACAGCACTTCTTGAAACACAGACAGGTGCTCAAAATAAAGCAGATGCAGCAGAAGCAGCAGCGATCTTGGCTGCAGGAACAGCAGCAGATACAAAGGTTTCAGACCACAACGCTGATACAACATCTGTACACGGTATTGCAGACACTTCAGCACTTGCAACAAAGAATTATGCTGACGGAGCAGTTTCAACTGCAGTAGCAGCACTTACAAAGTCTTCAGTTGGTCTTGCAAATGTTGATAACACAGCAGATGCAGATAAGCCAGTTTCAACTGCTACACAAACAGCACTTGACCTGAAGGCACCTCTTGCAGATCCAACATTTACAGGAACTGTATCAGGCGTTACAAAGTCACATGTTGGTCTTGGAAATGTAGATAATACTTCAGATGCCAACAAGCCAGTTTCAACTGCTACACAAACAGCACTTGACCTGAAGGCTCCATTATCTGCTCCAACATTTACTGGAACAGTTACATCTACAAACGATCTTGTTGTTGACGGTAACTTAACAGTTAATGGTACAACATTTAGCGCTTCATCAACATCTATCACAATCGAAGACAACCTTGTGCAACTTGCTCACCAAAACTCAGGTAACACAGTTGACCTTGGTATCGTAGTTGGATACAATGATGGAGCAGCAAAGCACTCAGGTCTAGTAAGAGACGTATCTGATTCTAAGTGGAAGTTGTTTAAGGGTGTTACGACAGAGCCAACAACAACAGTTGACTTTACACAGGGATCACTTGATGATCTTGCAGTAGCAGCACTTACAGCAACGACAGTAACTCCATCATCTGGCATCGTATTTTCAGACGGTACACAGACAAAGGTTGGAGTTCCATCTATAACAACATTTGCAACAGCAATCTCATCTTCTGCAACTCTTGCAGCAGGAGAACAGGATAAGTTTGTTCCACTAACTGGAGCAGTTACAATTACTCTTCCTGCAACAGGATACTCAACTGGACAGTCAATCGACTTCTACCAGGCATCAGGTACAGGAGCACAATTTGCTTCAACAAACAGCGTTGTTGGTACACCAGGTTTGAAGTTTAGAACTACAAACTCAGTTGTAACAGCAATGAAGACTTCAAGTGGATGGTTGGTCTTCGGAGACCTATCAGCATAATACAAAATTAAAGGAGATTAAATATGTCAAAGCAAGCAGGTAGAATGAGTCAAGGTGCAAATGATCACTTGGCTCCATATGTACCAACAATAGGTACAGCAACAGATGTTGGAACAGGACGAGCATACAATAATGGTGCTGCAACAGTAACATTTACTGCCACAGGTCCAAATGCAGCAGACTCATTTACAGTTTATGCTGTAGAAGATCCCACAAAGACTGCTACTGGCGCATCATCTCCTTTAACAGTAACAGGTCTTGCATCTGGAACAAACTATACATTTAAGGTATATGGAACAAACGCTGCAGGCGGTGCTGGTACTCATTCAGATGCCTCTAATCAAATCACTGCAACTACTGTTCCTGCTGCACCAACAATTGGCACAGCAACAGATGTTGGAACAGGACGAGCATACAATAATGGTGCTGCAACTGTTACAGCAACTGCAGGTGCAACTGGTGGAAAAGCAATCACTGGATATACTGCACTTTCTAGCGCAGCACAAACAGGAACTGCTGCAACTAGCCCAATAACTGTTCAAGGTTTAGCATCAGCAACTGCTTATACTTTTACAGTTAAGGCAACAAATGCTAATGGTGATTCAGCATACTCTTCAGCATCAAACTCTATAACAGCAACAACAGTTCCAGCAACCGTTGGTACACCTGGTGTAACAACTGCTGCAGTTGGTGGTTCAGCAGCACAGGGTGCAGCAAATACTGCAAATGATACAGTTTCTTGGACTGCACCAGCAAATGGTGGAAAAGCAATTGATCTGTATTATTGGACATGTTCAGACGGTAAGTCAGGAAGCACTGCATCTACATCTATAGTTGTAGGACAAGAATCAAATACATCACAGACATATAGTGTTTATGCACATAATGCTAATGGAAATGGTGGTACTGGAACATCTGCATCAATTACATCAGCATTTTCATTTACACCATTCTCAGTGTTCTCGTTCTCACCATTTGGAGTGTTCTCGTTTTCACCGTTTGGTGTTTTCTCATTCTCACCATTTGGATTCTCACCATTTGGATTCTCACCATTTGGATTCTCTCCGTTTGGATTCTCTCCGTTTGGTGTATTTGGTTTCTCACCATTTGGCTTCTCACCATTTGGAGCATCATTTGGATTCGCTCCATTCACAGCATGGACATAAAAATAATATAAGATTTAGCCCTCCTGAGACACGGAGGGCTTTTTCTTTATGGTATACTTTTATTATAGTAGATAGGACTTAAAATGCAATATAGCATGCAAATACCACCAAGTGTGAGCAAATCAGTACAGCCACACAAATTCTTTGAAAGATTTTTAGATAATGATCTTCAAGAATTAACACTAGAACTTCAAGATAGATATAAAAAAATCCAGGAAGCAAAAGTTGCTGGAGTAACACCAGTAGGAGATAATGAATTCTGGCAATCATCAAATAGCGTATCTACAATGAAGTGGAGACAGTACAATGTTTTTCAGTTTCACTCATCTGGACTACACAAACTATATAACTCAATTTCACAAATGACAAAAGAGGCATGTGAGTATTATGGTTTAGACTTTAATTCACAAGAATACATGGTTCAAGGATGGTTTAACATTAACTATACAAAGTCTGGTAAGTTAGATTGGCATGATCATGGTCCTTATGGAGCACCCAACTTTCACGGATACTATTGTGTTAGTGCAGAACCATCAGTAACACACTATCGTGTATTTGACAAAGATGTTGATAATCATAATATTAATAATCGTGCAATTTTATCTGAAATGGGTCACCCACATGCTCAGGCAGACTGGGATTGGGAAGGACCAAGAATTACAGTTGCATATGATGTAATCCCACTAAAAGATTTAAAGGAGTTCGCAATGAACCAAGAGCAGCATTGGATACCACTAGTATGAGCGAGAAAAAGCCACATAGATTTTACTTTAGACATTTAGATAATAACCTAGATGAATTGCATGAGTATTTAACACAAAAGCAATTAGAAATATTAGATGGAAAAATTTTTGAAATTGATCCAGAGATTCTGTCTCAATATAATATTTACAATGGTCCTAGTACACAACTGGGTCATATGTACAACATCTTTACTCTAGATCATCCAAGTATCGTGAAATTAAAATCTGCTATTAGAGAAGCAGTAATTGATGCCTGCGAGTACTATGAATTAAATTTTGAGATTTTAGAATACATGATTCATGGCTGGTTTAATTTAGACTACAAGACAGAGGGCGGTTCTGGAGTTAATCCAGTGAAGAATGAAGTCTTCATGCATGATCACATGGGCGGAGAAGGTGCTCCAGTGTTTCACGGATACTATTGTGTAAATGCTGAGCCATCAATAACGTATTACAAGATTGATGGAAAGTATTTATACGAAAACCATAATGAAAACAATAAGTTGATTGTTTCAGAAACTGGACACCCACATGGAAGAGATGATTGGTACGAAGACAAGCCAAGAATAACAATAGCCTATGATATCTCTCCTTTTGACCTTGATGGTAAAGGCGAAAAGTGGATAAGGTTATAAAGAAGTTGGTTTGCAAGGTTATTGGGCATTCTTTAATTACTCAAGAGTGCCCAGTAACTGGTGCAAAGTTATCACAGTGTAATAGATGTTCTCCAGTTACACATTCATCTAATATGTCTTTTAGATAACTCTACAGTTTACATTGAGGTAGAGTTTTACTTTTTCAAAAACTCTGCTATACTTAACACTATTCCGTTTTTGAAAGGACGATACACATGTCAGATTTTTTTAGTTTTAGACTTCCAGAGGATTTTGTAGAAAAGTATAAAAACCAAGAAAGCCCATTTGGATTTAAAGATGCAGCAGAAAACTCACTTGGAGAAATTACTTTTATCCGTACTTATTCTCGCATGAAGGATGATGGAACTAAAGAGAGATGGCATGAAGTTTGTCGTCGTGTAATCGAGGGTATGTATTCAGTTCAAAAGAATCATGCCAAGGAAAATCGTTTGCCATGGAATGACTATAAGGCGCAGAAGTCAGCACAAGAAGCATTCCAAAGAATGTTTGAATTGAAGTGGACTCCACCAGGACGAGGTATGTGGGCATTCGGAACTCCCATGACAATGGAGAAGAAGAACTCAGCAGCACTACAAAACTGTGCAATGGTTTCTACAAAGGACCTTGACAAGAATGATCCAGGAGCATTATTTGCTTGGGTCATGGATGCACTTATGCTTGGTATTGGTGTAGGGTTTGACACAGTAGGACAAGATAAAAATTTTGCAATCTATGCCCCAACAGAACCAGAACAGGTGTTCGAAATCCCAGACACTCGTGAAGGTTGGGTAGAGTCAGTACGACTACTTATCAACTCTTACCTAAGACCAAACCAAAGTATTCAGAAGTTTAACTATGATTTGATCAGACCTCTAGGAGCCCCCATCAAGGGCTTTGGAGGCGTTGCATCAGGACCTGCACCTCTTATCAAGTTGCACGACCAGATAGACCGTGTAATCGGCTCCAGAGGCGGAGAAACACTAGACTCTCGTGCCATCGTAGACTTGGTAAACCTTATTGGTACCTGTGTGGTATCAGGCAATGTTCGTAGATCGGCAACACTTGCTTTGGGCACTGCAGGAGATGACACATTCATGAATCTAAAGAATTCAGAAATGTTCCCAGAGCGCAACTCATTTGATCCAGAGAATCCAGGCTGGGCTTGGATGTCAAACAATTCTATTTCAGCAGAAGTAGGAACAAAGTACGAAGATTATGTAGATTTAATTACAGAAAACGGAGAACCAGGTTTTATCTGGCTTGATGTTGCTCGTAATTATGGACGACTAAAGGATGCGCCAGACGGTAAGGATTATCGTGTGATGGGATTTAACCCATGTGCGGAGCAGCCATTGGAATCATATGAATTATGTACGCTTGTAGAAGTGCACTTGAATCGTCATGAATCTAAGGAAGACTTCCTGCGTACCCTTAAGTTTGCATACCTTTATGGAAAGACCGTAACACTTGTTCCAACACATTGGCCACAAACAAACGGTATCATGCAACGCAATCGTCGTATTGGTACATCTCTTACAGGCATTGCATCTTTTGCAGACCAAAAGGGTTTGCCAATTGTTCGTGAGTGGATGGATGAGGGATACAACAAGATCCGTCACTATGACCATCAATATTCAGAATGGCTTTGTGTTCGTGAATCAATTCGTGTAACAACAGTTAAGCCATCAGGATCAGTTTCAATTCTTTCTGGTGCAACCCCTGGAGTTCACTGGGGACCTGGAGGAAACTTCTTCCTTCGTGCAGTTAGATTTGGAAATACAGATCCAATGATGCATTTGTTCAAAGCAGCAGGGTATACAATTGAAGACGATGTAGTATCAGCAAATACATCAGTAGTTTATTTCCCAATCAAGTCAGGTCATCCAAGATCTGAAAAAGATGTAACACTATTTGAAAAGATTGCTCTTGCTGCAACTGCTCAGAAGTACTGGTCTGATAATGGTGTTTCTGTAACATTATCTTTTGATAAAGAAACAGAATCGAAGCATGTTGTTCCAGCACTACATATGTACGAGGGACAACTAAAGGCAGTCTCATTCCTTCCAATGGGGAATACTGTTTATCCTCAGCAGCCATACACACAGATTACTGAAGAAGAGTATAATAGTTATGTTGGAAAGTTGAAACACATTGACTTTGGAGCAATTTACGACGGTGTAGATAATCTAGAAGCACAAGGTGAAGCATACTGTACAACAGACTATTGTGAAATTAAGATAGGAAAATAATGAAAATAGTAGAAGGATTTATTAGCAAAGATGATTTAAAGATTGTACAAGACTATCTTGCTACAATTGTTTTTCATACAAAAGAAGAACATGTACCTCTTCACGATAATCTATTTGATAATGGTGCACCTTTTGATATTCATACTCGTGGAGAGATGCCAGATCATATCCTAGAAGTTTTTTCAAAGTATTCAAAGGGTTACTATGATTTGGTTCAATCAGAGAATACAGATGAATACCATCCAGCAATGTTTTCAAAACACTATATTGCAAGATATAAGCCAGGATCTTCAGATCAGCCACATCACAATGAACATTCAAAGCCAGAAGGAACATATGTTTCATACATTGTTTGGCAGAATGCTAACTCTGGTGGAGAATTCCTTTTCCCTAAATTAGAAAAAACATTTTTGGCAAACCCTGGAGATCTTATTTATTTTAAGGATACAGAAGAGAATATGCATGGTCTATCAGAAATTAAAGATGGATTCTTATTTTTATCTGAAGCATGGATGGGTAAAAAGGGTCAACTTTGGATGGAAAATAGAAGCACATATGAAGAGGTTGAGTGGGATGACTGGGAGATAAAGGGTTTCTATGAGTGACAAGATTAAACTTGTAAAAGGTTTTATGCATCAAGAAGATGCAATGATAATTTCTGACTATGCAAAATCTATCGATTCTGAATTTTCAGAGTTTGGGAATGGTGAAAAAGAATTTACTTTTCATGCTTCATTTAAAGACAAAGATGTAAAAAATTTATTAGACGACTATGGTATTTTTACCCTAAAGTTTGTAAGAGACAACTATGAAGGCCCATTTAATGAGTTTGATTCTTCAAAAACACATATTGCAAGATTTACTGAGGGCTTTGGCATGCATGAACATTTTGATTCAACCAAGCCAAACGATATAGCCACACTAATATATCTAAATAATGATTATACTGGTGGAGAAATATACTTTCCAGAGTATAATATATCTATAAAGCCTGATGCTGGAGACCTAATCTGCTTTCCAGATACTCCAGAGTTTATCCATGGTGTTAAGCCAATTCTTAGCGGAACAAGGTATACATCACCCCGCTGGTTTACACGCATAGTGTGATAAAATAGACTTATAATGTCTAGTCCATCAAATCTATATGCAGAAAAAATTTTTGCAGAACACCCCATTAGTCTTTGGGCACTAGACGATTCAGCAGACTATATAGATTTATTAACTGATGCAAAAAGAGATTTTTCTCTTTGGTCAATTACTGGCGGTACATCTGAAATATTGGGAATAGCACAGTATGACCAACCTTTTATAGATTCACCAGTTGTTAGGCTAGAGGGTGCAATACCATCATCAGAATCTGGACAAATCGTATTTGTAAGTCCTAATGTTTTAAATTTAAGCACACTTAACGACACACTTGGCACATTCTCTATAGGATGTGTAGTAAACTCTGAGAGCGCATATTTGTCTAGCGTTGAAATTGGATATGAGTATGACAATCCAGTTGTTGGAGAAAGCCCAATACAAGAGTTAAAAAGATTTAATGCATCATTTAAGGATAGATGGTTTTTTATATCTCAGACAGTAGAAACACCAAATGTGAATGCAAACGTAAGAATAGTTTTAAAGATTAACTATATTGGTGGAGCAACAGAAACAGATAGTTATAGATTTTTAGTAAATGGCTTTACCTTTGGTCAGTGGTCTGAAGAGTTTAACGCATCATCTCTTGGAGTTCAAAAAGTATTAGTTCCAAGTTCAATTGCATTGCCAACAACATATGGAATTGAAGCATTAGCATATGGTTTGCAAGAAAACAAGGGTTACTATTTATTATCAGACAATGCCCTTCTTGCAAAAAATACTGGAATCCCATTGGTATATGGTGCATCTAATCTAACAAGGCTTTCGCCAAATAACAATATGCCATCATTGATAATTCCTGGTTTAGGATTTCTTGGTGAAGATGGGCAGTATAAGGATTATACATTAGAGATGTGGCTAAGAGTAAATTCAGATAGTTCAACATCAAAAAGAATTGTAGGACCAATAGGATCTACTGATGGGCTATATGTAAATGGTCCATTTCTAACATTAAAAATAAATAATAACATTGGCTCTTATTATGTTGGAGAATGGGCAAGACCAATGTTAATTCATATAAGAGTTTCAAATAACTATGCTTCATTATTGGTCAATGGTGAAGAGGTTATATCTTTAAATTATATTACTTCTGATTTGTCTTTTCCTTCAAGATTAAACAGCGAGGGCAAAGATCAGGATTGGCTTGGCTTCTATGCTTATACTGATGTCACTCCAGTTGAAGTAGACTGCGTTGCACTATATACATATCAGGTACCAATTGTTTTAGCAAAAAAGAGATTTGTATATGGTCAGGGTGTAGAATTTCCAGAGGGCATAAATCAAGCATATAGTGGATCATCTGTTTATATTGATTATCCATTTGCAGATTACACAAATAACTATTCGTATCCTACTATAGGTAATTGGAATCAGGCAACTATTGATAATCTTGTTGTTAAAAACAATACACTTACAACACCAGATTATTCTTTGCCATCAATAGTTTTGAGTGATGGAACTACTGAAGATTTTTACTTAGATATGAAGCAATTAAATGAAGACTATACTGAGTCTGATACATTCTTGTCTTTTAAAAATTTAGATGGTGCTCACTTAGTATTTGAAGATTTAAACTTTTTAAAACAAAACATTAAGTCTTTTTATGGATCATTTAAGTTTTTAGAAGAGCCTACATCACAACAAACATTGTTGCGTTTAGAATCAGATATAACATCAGACTATTTTGAAGTTGTAACTGACGGACTTTCAATAAAATATAACCTTAGTTACATGTCAAATATAGAAACGCTTGCCACATTTTCATGGATGGGTATTGGAGAAATTTTTTCAGTTGGTGTAGATATAGATAAGATGTGTGAGTACTATGGTGGTTCAGCATCTTCATTTTTTGGTAACATGAATAGCCTTAAGTGTTATATTGGAGGTATGTCAGATCTATCAGAAACTTTTCAAGGTAATATATACAAGATTGGTTTTTGTACAGCAAGAAATCATCAAAAGATAAAAGATTTATTTAGTGAGCGGGGAGTTCCAATAGACTATGAAAGTGTATTTGATTCATATATGGAAACACCAGATGTTGACTATAACTCTACAGATGATTATTTTGGAACAAGTTCCTATATTTGGGAAGAAATAATAGATGGTGGTTTTGAGACTTCATTTGCATCAGATGGACTACAGGCTCACACAGCAAGTTATACACTTGTACCACAACTATATTTTGATAACTATGCTTTAGATATTGATGTTCATTCATATTGGGAAGACTATGTGCCAGTTACATATTTTGCACAGTATGTTGAGGATGAATTTGGTGATTTGTCTTATGATGTAGATTTTATTCAATTTAACATAAACTATCCATCACCTTCTAAAACAACAAATGATATATACGATGCATCTAACTCTATGCTTAGATCGTATGTAAGTTTTCAATATGTGCAAAATGGAGCAAATCTTCCAGAAACCAACTTTACAAATATTGAGTTTCCATCAAGCAGTCTAATTGTTTCTCCTCAGTCTGATTGGATGCAAACAAGATATGAAGTTCTAAACAATAGCATTATATATATGCCAGATTCTGTAAGTAAGACTGATCTTGCCCTAGTTACACATTTAGATTTTAATGTTAAAGGTATTTTGAAAAATAAAATAACTATAAGAAGTTTAGAATATGCTTCACAGGCATTTAATTCTACATCTCCAAACCCAATTGGAACAAGATTTGGTAATGAAATTTATCCATATAAAAAGTCTGGCTTCTATTACAGTTATAAAGATCAGAACCCATTTTCAATTTATAAAGGAAGTTCTCCATACCTATACCTAACTAGATATTCTGGAATAGAAGTAAAGGATGATAATGCTCCAGGGGTTAATCGTGGACTTGCTATTCCAATTAATACAAAATTGGCAACTAACTATAAAGTTATGGCTATGCAATCTGCAATAAGATACGACCATGACTCATTTCCCACAACACCAGTTGAGATATTTGAGATTGAGTCAAAAAATGCACACATAAAGTTTTTCCTTGTATCTGTACATTCAAGCGGGGAAAGAGGAAAGATTTATGCAGTAAATGCAAAGAATGGAATTATTGAAGAAGGTATTGGCTTTTATTGGAATGGCAAAATTGTTAGAGAGCCAGTCATCAATATAAAGGAATGGGGATTTTTAGGAATATCATTTCCAAACACACTAGATTTTAAAAATGTAGTTGGTGCAATTAGGCTTAATGGTCCAATGACATTTAATACGATATCTCACTATCAGTCAACAAACTTGCAAGAGGTCCAGCAGGTTGAGGTTAGACCTTGGTTCAATGTTAAGTATGTTGGTCCGCTAACCCTTGAGTGGGATTACTGGAGATCTTCCTCATTTGTATGGAATGAGGTCTTAGTCTTGTCTTCAACCAGTTATTATGGTGTTGATCCATCCACAATTTATAAGAGTTATACTGGAACAAATAAGATTATTATTGATAGTGAAAAGGTCTTAACTCTAAATAAGTATGAGTATAATGTGTATCAGGATATAACTTGGCAGCAAACAACCTCAAATGCTGTCTAATATGGTATACTTGTAGTTATGAATCTCGAAAATCCAAAGAAAAAGCGTAAAGTATTGCCTAAAATGAAGGGGCAAGTGGGCGAGTCTCGTGCAAAAATTATTGAAAAGCACTATGACTGGGGTTTATATGTTTACAAAAAGGCCAATGGAAAATGGTTTACAGACGGAACTGGTTCAGTTTTAAATATTGAATCAATGAAGGGAGACATCCTTCAGATATCTAAACTTAAAGAGGCAGCAAAATATTACGGTGATGAGGGAGATGGCGAATGCATCTTCGTACCAGGATTAACTAGAATTTCAGAAGAAGAATATTCTGAGCAAAAGCAAAGATTGTCTGAAGGACTAATCCCTTCAATGAATGACCTTGGAGCAGTTCAAGCAGCCAAGGATACTATTGCAAAATATGGAAGTGATGACTAATGGCAGAAGAAAAAGAATTTTTTATTAGAGCAAAAACAGATTCACCTTTGCCAGAAGACGATACTTTTGCTAAGCAAGATCCATTTAATCAGACATGGGATATCATCAAAGATTTGCAGGGACTAGATAATAACTTTAAAAGAAGAACATCAAGACTAGTAAAGGCAGAAGCATCACAGGGATACATCGATAGTTCAAGAGCAGTAAGTTCTGGAATTGATGGAGCACAGTCAAAAGAGATAAACCCAGGAACAGTTTATAGAAATGCATATGGTCTGTTTGATGTAATCACTCCTCCATGGAACTTATATGAACTTGCAAGTTTTTATGACACATCATTTGCAAACCATGCTGCTATTGATGCAAAGGTAGAAAACATTGTTGGACTTGGATATGAGTTTGAGGTATCAGCAAGGACAATGCTTAAACTAGAAGCATCTGAGCCAAAGACAGCAGAAAATGCAAGAAAAAGAATTGAACGAGCAAAGATCGAAATGCGTGATTGGCTTGAGTCGCTAAATGATGAAGATTCATTTACAACTACAATGGAAAAGGTTTTTACAGATCTGCAATCTACAGGAAATGCTTATCTAGAAATTGGTCGCACAGTTCGTGGAGAGATTGGATATGTTGGTCATATTCCGTCAACAACCATGCGTGTTCGTAGACTTCGTGATGGATTTGTTCAGGTAATTGGAAACAAGGTTGTTTACTTCCGTAACTTTGGAGCAACAAATCCAAACCCAATTGGAACAGATGCACGACCAAATGAAATTATTCACTTTAAGGAATACTCACCACTAAATACTTTTTATGGTGTTCCAGATATCATGTCTGCAATTGGCTCACTACATGGAGACCAACTTGCATCTCAGTACAACATTGATTATTTTCAGAACAAGGCAACACCAAGATATGTTGTAACATTAAAGGGTGCTAAGTTATCACCAGAAGCAGAAGACAAGATGTTTAGATTCCTTCAAACAGGACTTAAGGGGCAAAACCACAGAACACTTTATATTCCACTTCCTGGAGACTCTGACACCAACAAGGTAGAGTTTAAAATGGATCCAGTTGAAAATGGAATTCAAGAGGCATCGTTTAAAGAGTATCGAAAGCAAAACCGTGACGATATTCTTGTTGCTCATCAAGTACCACTTTCTAAGATTGGTGGGTCTGACTCAGCAGCAATTGCAGCAGCACTTGCTCAGGACCGTACATTCAAAGAGCAGGTTGCAAGACCAGCACAAAGAAATCTAGAAAAAATGATCAACAAGATCGTAAAGGAAAAGACAGACATTCTTGATTTTAAGTTTAATGAACTTACCCTAACCGATGAGATTGCTCAGTCACAGATTATTGAAAGACTTGTTAAGACACAGGTCATGCTTCCTAACGAGGGTAGACAGATTCTTGGGCTACCACAAAGAAAGGGAGGAGACGAGCCTTTCGATCCAAAGCCAGAGCAAGCAGCAAATGATAACGCAAATCGTGCACGGGATACGGAAAGAACAAACAACCAGTCTGATGGAGCAGCCACTACAAGTGGTAGAAATCCAAAGGGTGAAGGACGGGCATCTCAATAAATGAGACCTGCGTAAAAAGGCGCTATAATATATACTACCATGACTATCTCTAAAGCCCATTGGAACACTGAGGGCGACAATGTTCGCCTATCGATGCCACTTACCAAGGTTGACAAAGAAAGACGTATTGTCTCTGGTTTTGCATCTTTAGATAATGTTGATAAACAAGATGATATTGTAACATCAGAAGCATCACTAGATGCATTTGCAAGATTTCGTGGAAACATTAGAGAAATGCACCAGCCATCAGCAGTAGGAAAGATGGTTTCATTTAAAGAAGATAAGTATTTCGATCCAGAAACAAAGAAATTTTATAAGGGCGTTTTTGTATCTGCCTATATCTCTAAAGGCGCACAAGATGCATGGGAAAAAGTTTTAGATGGAACATACACTGGTTTTTCTATCGGCGGTAGAATGAACAAGTGGGATGATGCATATGATGAGAAGTCAGATAAAACAATTCGTGTTATTAAGGAATATGATTTGGTAGAGTTGAGTCTTGTAGATTCACCAGCAAATCAATTTGCAAATATTGTTTCAGTAGAAAAAGTTGATGGTGTAGATGTAGTCAAAGGTGACGAAACAATTTTAGAGAATGTTTTTTATGATAAAGAATCTGGAATAGTAATTGCTTCAGAAAATGAATCAGAAGTAAGCCCCATCACAGGTGAACAAATGACAAATATAGGATTCGTTGAAAAAACGGATAATGAAAAAGTTAACATGATAAAATTCTTAGTTGATAGTGCTAAAGGCATTAATACTTCTAAGATTAACAAGGAGGTAAGTCCTATGACAGAAAACACAGAAACAGTTGCAGAAGTTATTGAAACAGCAGCAGTAGAAGTAGAAAAGTCAGAAGTCGCTCCAGAGGTTGATGCCGTAGTTGAAACACCTACAGAAGATGTTGTTAAGGCTGATGAAGCCACATCATCTGAAGAGATTGTAAAGTCTGAAGAGACTCCTGCAGTTGAAGTAGTTGCAGAAACTGCAGAGGTATCTAAGTCAGACGAAGCAATTGTTGATGCAGTTGCAGAAATCAAGAATACCCTAACATCTGCCTTTAGCGATCTAGTATCAACAGTAAAATCTTTGCAAGCAGAAGTAGAACTTCTTAAGTCTTCAAAGGTTGATGTTGAAGAAGCAAGAAAGTCATTTGAAGCAGTTGCAAAAGATATTGCAACAGCAGCACATGAGTTCAATGAATTTGGTAAGCGAGTTGACGCTGTAGAAGCAGATACCGCTTTCCGAAAGTCTGGCGATCTCGGCGAGATAGTACAGAATCAACCTGAAACGGTTGAAAAATCCCTATGGGGCGGTAGTTTCCTCAAAACAGCCGACTTATTCAATTAAAAAAATAAAATAAGTAAAAATCACTAGGAGGTGACAATATGTCGGAGCAAGAAATAATCAAGAACCAGCCAGGAACTTCTGGTAATCTAGGTGGAACAGCACCAGGTTTGTATCAGGGACAGGGTGCATTTGCATCAGGTTCAGACGCAGGTTCAAACGTACCAGGTAACTACACTGACGGTGGCGTCTTGGGTAATATCCCAACAGCACTATCAGGAGTTACAGATGGTCCAAATGCAGTAAACCCTTCAGGTGAGGCTGGATCAGGTATCCTACGCCCAGAGCAAGCACGTCGTTTTATTGACTACGTGTGGGATGCTACCACTCTCGCCCAAGATGGCCGTCGTGTTACTATGAGAGCCAATACAATGGAACTCGAAAAGGTAAACGTCGGAGAGCGTGTAATCCGTGCAGCAGCGCAAGCAGTTGGCGACTACACAAACGCAGGTGCAACATTCTCAAAGGTTGAATTGACTACAAAGAAGATTCGTCTTGACTGGGAAGTATCTGCAGAAGCACTAGAAGATAACATCGAAGGTGCAGCACTAGAAGATCACATT
>JACCDP010478982.1_pt1 | contig 16422 bp, 17 predicted proteins | sample 7445841 | NCBI WGS metagenome assembly JACCDP01 (sample SAMN15323441, study PRJNA562643) | freshwater metagenome | isolation source: river surface water | place: USA:Blue River Watershed | collected 2017-08-17 | reverse complement strand
CCGGATTCAGATAACCCCTGCTCGGCATGTGGGATAGATAATCTATGTTTTTTGCCGAGCGCCAATCGTCGTCGAAATTAATTACTTCGTATCCGTTTTCAAGAATTGTCGTCATTAGATCAGTACCAAAACCAGGATCCCGATCGATTATGATATCATTTAACTGTACCCAAGCAGGACAATAGTCACCGTGCATGCTTCTTTCACTTCGAACAAATGATTTTCCTACTTTTTTTCTACTGTGAAAATCAATCGTTTTTCCTTTAAGTGCTCGAGTATTAATTATGATACATTGATGATGCAAACGAGGATTAGGTTCGGACGGATTCCATAATATATGCCCTATCAATCCTACTGTTTCTGGAATGCTGTGCAGAAGTTTCCATATATGGTCACGATCGACGATATAGTCTCCTGCTGTTTCTATAAAAAACCATTCGGCATCATCAAGATAAAGATTGATATCGTTAATGTCTTTGACAGATATTATCGGGTATTGTCCATCTATTAACTGATGTTGCTGACACAAAGTAAGCTGATACATCTTATTTTCTAACCACGGATCGTTACATGAGCAGTGAACTATAAATGAGTTTAAATGTTTCATCGTTATCTTTTAATGCTTGTTCCATTAACTTCATCCACTCTGGAGTTGAATCAAAATGATGTATAATCATATGATATCGATCTTCGTTACTGTTATTTTCTACAGAGTGTTTATAAAAAATATTCATTGCTCTAACGTCTCCGGGCTCAAAAAGTAGCTCCTCGTCATAGTCCGACCATTTCCAAACACAGCCAGTCGGATTATTTAACGCAACATTTATCGGTTCAACTACAGAATGTCCAGAATCAATATGAGGCCCAATAAATCCACCTGCCTCTAATAACATAAATCTCACACGGCCATAACACTGACTAGGAAATACTGTTTTCAACCAATTAACTGTAACCGGGCATAATGTCGAATGACTGGTCCACTTATAGTACGGTGCGGCGTCTCTACCCGAAGTATACTCTGGAAAAGCAGTCCAAGCCTGCGGTTTATCATCTCCAAGACCTACAATAGGTAAAGAGTACCAACCCCTTCCGTAATCTGTTCGATATTCGATAAATCGATCTCTTAGTTTTTTAGCTTCCGTGAGCATTTCTTCATGAGGAATCGGTATGTCTAATTTAATGGTTTTAGCAGTAGTTTCATAATACCAACGACCGTCGGGTATTTTTTTATTCATAAAGATATTTATATACTACTTTTATTCAATAAATACAATTATGATTAAAGGTATTAACGGTCAGCCGTATATCAATATGGAATCGTATCTTGACATGGATACGTTTGAAAAACTTCAACCAGAAATATTTCGAGGATTCGCAGAAGCCAGAGAATTTGCAAAAGAAGGAACCTGGATGGTTCCAGGCTTTACATTCAAAGATGCTAGTTATCAACCTCATTGGAAACCAGTTTACAAAGCTATTGAAGAATTTTTATCATTGCCCGACGATGATCCGATAAAAAAAGGCGGAATAGATTTATATCGAGATTTTGATAATTTCGAAATTCGAAATAAATTTACACGATATGTTAAAATGGCTATGGGTGCGTATGATCCATACATCTATTACTTTTTGTGGGAACAAGGTTCATGGGATGATCGAACTGCGCCACGAAAATTAACTCCCGAGGCACAATATTTCCCTAATGTAGTTAAGTGGGTTGAAACTTTAGTAGGATCAGTATTTGAGGATATAGGCCGCGTGATTTTCTTTCATTGCGAAGCAGACGGAATTCCATTTGAACATAGGGATTTAGATGCTAAAAATGGAATAGATGTAGTTAAACCGCACCGCAATGAGTTTATACATATTAGACCTAATACAAAGAAAGCGTTTTATATTTGGGATCCGGAAAAGAAAAACAAAGTATATCTAAACACTAGAGCTGCATGGTGGAACGACACAGACTGGCACGGTGGGGATCGTATAATGGAACAAAGCTATGGATTACGAATAGACGGAAAATTTACTGATTCGTTTAGAAAGATCATAGGTGTAGATCATCTAGAATATTATTAATCTTTGTAGTTCATTTTTCTAGCACAATCTGTAATTTCAGAAGTTTTCTTTAAAGTAAATTCCACAGAAAATATTTTAGGAATTTCCAACCATAAATCAATAACCTTTAATATTTCTTGAAATGATGCTTTATGTTCCGGCTCTATAAAAATAGGCCAGGAAGCATTTTCGCAAAAGGCTAATTTAAGATAAAATATATTTGCAAAATTTTTATCATCTTTAAGTGATAACTCTCTGCAGCGTTCTTGAAGATCGAATTTATTTTTTCCGTAATCCTTCCAAACATCGGACCAGTCCGCCGCCACACTTCCTATAACAATCATATTCTTAACTTGATCGTGTAATTTATTCAGTAGCTCTAATTGACCTGTTCCGTCGTATGCACAGTTTACAAATATATCACATTCTATAGATTCTCTCACTATTTTATCTTGATCTTTGATAATGTCATATCCGTTGCTTCGAGACATTCCATAAACTGACCAATTACGGGATGAAAAATGCTCGTAAATTGCCTTTCCTATTCCAGATGTATGTCCTGTTATTATGCACCGCATCTTTTTGGTCCTATAAAGTGAAACATATATTTTTCATCAAATCCAAAATTTACACCTCCGTGCCACATTTTTCTATCAGACCATTCATATACGTCCCCTTGATTAGTATAAGAAAAAACATGATCCTCGGTTATAAAAACGTGACCTGGTTGAGGCTTCATTATAAAACAACAATATCTGACCATATTGGGTATGTTGTCATAGATATCTTCTTTACCACTAGTATCCCAATGCCAATGTGCCATACATCCTGGATGAACATTTGCTATCCATGCAAACGTAGCGTCAGCATTGACGAAATCGCAAAACGCAGAAACAACACCTTTGTCAAAGTTTTTACCAGGAAGATACATATCCCAATTATTGGTACCGCCTTGACTGACAGTTTTTATTCCGACTGAATCCCATTTATCTAAAATTTCTTTAAATCCAGTAATGCTATCTGGATCTGACAACGAATTATCCGGACCTGTGTGTGCGGGTGGCTGTCCTCTTAAATTATCAACTACTGTATTCCAGTTTATTAATGATCCTGTATTACCTATATATTTCATTTTGGTATTCCGAAAATATTAAAAAGATACTTAGGAGAAAATCCGCAGTTTATTCCGCCATGCCAGCTGGTTCTATCGGGCCACTGCCATAGATCTCCCTGTTCCTGAAAATAAAAACATCTATCTTCTATCATAGTTGCATGACCAAATTGAGGCTTCGAAATATGACAGGAAAATCTTGAGATTTTTATTTTACTATATTCGTCCTCTTTGTCATTACAATCCCAATGCCAAGGAGTCATATTTCCGGGATGTATTCTGCTTATCCAACAATCTATCGGATCGATACTGACAAAATTAGAAATCATGTTCACTAAAGATTTATCGAAATGACTTTCGGGAAAAAACATATCCCACCCTGCTGTTCCTCCCTCATCTACTAATTTGAATCCGGCTTCATTCCATAGACGATCCATTTCTTTTATTCCGATGATATCGTCTTCTTTAGAATGTCTGGGACCGATGTAGCCAGGAATCTTATGAGATAAGTTATCAACCACTGATTGCCAGTCGATTATGTTCGAAGTATTTCCTATGAATCTAACCATTTTTTAACATCTCTATCAAGGGTAAAAAATAATCTCTTATCGGATCTTTCACTGCACCTAACTTATAATCTACATTATCTGTGGTCGGTCCCTTTTTAGACCAAACTTGATTATTCAGCTCTGTGGCTATTTCGTGAGCTCTCAAATATGTAGTTATATCAGTGCCGTCGTTCTTGACCCAATGAGTCGGTTTGCTCTTGTCCGGTATGTTATAACCAAAAGCTTCCGGGTCTTTATCTATAGCACTAGGATAAATTAAAGATCCTTCTACATACGGATGTATTATCAAACCGAGAAAAGATACTCCATAATTCACTGGACAATCTGGTTCTGAAAACCAGTCTGCTTGCTCTCTAACAAACTGCTCATCTTCTCCAGGAAGACCAACTATGTATCCTCCGTTTATAGATACGGAGTCCCCCCAATGATATTGCATATCATATAGTGCCTGTTTTCTTCTAGACGGGTCCATTCCTTTTCCGGCGAACTTTCCGGCAGTAGGATGAAATGATTCTATTCCTATGTAACAGGATGCTAACCCTCCTTCTAACAATAGAGGAAGCTGTTTAGGTTGTGTAGCGATTATATCAGCTCTGATGTATGCTTTTGTTTTCAAATCAAAAGGTAATCGATTTTTGATTCTAACTAGCATCTCTAGTTTTTCTATTGAGTCATTAAGCGTGTCGTCGGCAATAAAATATTTTGTTGTCCCATGTTCTCGATAGTTAATCATTAATTCATTGTAAATAGTTTCTTCTGTTTTATAATATGATGCAATATCTTTTTGACCGATCAACGGAAAAGAACAAAAAGAACATTTAAATTTACAACCTCTTGCTATTTCTAAGTTTAAAATCTCATTCGGTTGTATTTGATCATATGAAGTATATGCTGTAGACGATGTAGTCCAACCCCAGTCTCTTAGATTCGAGTTGATATCGTGTTGAATAACTGTAGGCCAAATTCTTCTTTTATCGGATAAAAAATCTATTAACTGATTTTCACCGAGTCCGTTAATAAAATAATCAGCAGGAAAATCTCTGTAAAATTCTATTTTAGGTCCACCTAATAAAATTTTTATTTGGTTATTCTTTTTTTTTATAAAATCGATCCAAGGTTTAATCTTGCCTGTCGCTGCATGATACACTAAACCGTCTTTATTAATATCGGGATTTTCTCCAGATTCGGTAAACCATTCGATATTACACGATCGAAATTTTTCATCTTTCTCAAACGGATTTCGATAGGGCCACCAGGTTGTCGAAAATCCTACTATTTTTGTGTTGCCTCCTATAGCCAAATCACATATCATTTTCCACAGGTCAAAGGTTAACATCGATGCAAAATCGATTACCAACACAGAGTATCCGTGTTGTCTCAAATGACTAGCTATTCTATGAGCACCGTATCCGCGAGAAAACGTAGGAAAAGTCGCAGTATCGGTGATCAGAATAGCATCAAACGTTTTCATCTATATCCCAAAAAATGATAGAGATAATGATTTTCAAAACCACAGTTACTGGCCCCGTGCCAACTCATGTAATCCGGCCATTCTATTATTTTTGTTCGAGGTTCCATATAATAGCACTGCTTGTCTATCATAAAGACTTGACCATGAGACGGATGATTAATATTACAAGTGTATTTTTTTAAATCGCCCTTCGACTGATAGATTTCTAAATCGTCGTCGATATCCTGATGCCAAGGAGCACTTTTACCCGGACGTACACAACTGATCCAGGAACGAATAGGATTCAAAGAAACTTCTTGAGCAAATAAATTTTCTATATTTTTGTCAAAATGCTTTCCGGGATAAAAGTTAATCCATTCGACCTTATTGGTTGTGTACCCAGCATCGATCCATAACTTAATGATTTCATCAAATCGTCCATCTTTGTTTTCATAAAAATCAGCGCCAATAGTTCGAACTTCTCCTTGACTACCTTGCACAACAGATAAAGTCTTAGACCAGTCTAGGCTAGAAAATTTAATCATCTTTGTTTTTCCTTACTAACTCAAAAAGCTTCATTTTAATAGGTTCGTTGGTGTCATATCTAACTGTCGTTAAATTCCTATAAAGTTCTTTATCATCTTTGTACCATAGTTTCGGAGAAAAAATAGTTTTAAATTTTACTGATTCCAGTTTCGGTTTTTGATTTTTAATGTTGCTTTCCTCTAATAAATCCCATCTATATTGATTTACCCATACGATATCTTCTTTCACACCGAACGTGCTATTTTTGCAGTATAGCAAACAATCTAATGTTATGTCGTCTAAATATTCAGCGAACTCAATTTCTATGTTTTTATAAATTTGTTCTCTGTGCTCCGACCATAGCCATGTATAAGATCTAAATAAACTCCACGTACTTTTTATAGGGCCGATCTCAAATTGACGCCAGGGTTTTTCGCTATATCCTCCTTTAATGATTTCATCGAGATAACCTGTTTCTATTGGCTCATAAAAATCTTTTACCTTAGATATAGATAAGTAAATCTTCTTAAAAATAATATCAGCAGGAACCCCACGAATATGATGTATATAATCTATGAAAGGAGTTAATAGAACCATATTCATTAAAACATGATTCATATCATTCATAAAAAACATTTCTTTCCAATCATCTGTTGTATAAGAGTAAGAACTGATCGGAATATGTAAAGTATTTTCTTTTTTAAAATTTTCTTTTTTAAACATAGGCAAATACTTTTCACCGGGCTTTTTAAAAATATAAACCAAAGAATCTTCTATGCCAATCGGAGCTAATTGTATATTAAACTTTTTTAGATAATCAGGATCGCCGATAGGAGCATCGGGCAAAATATATAAAGGAACATGATGAGTGGCATATTTAACACTATTCAGCAAACTATATTCGATAGCAGTTTCTTTGTAAAAAGTCTCTACAGTCATTCCGGGTAGGCCCAAGATCAGTTCTACAATAACATCAAAATCATATTTTTTGATGAGATATTTTGCAAGTTCGATGTTTTCTTCCGGAGTTATATCTGTTCTTTCTACGTTTTGAAGTGTTACTGTATCTATGGTTTGTAAACTCATCTGATAAGTAGACATTAATTTTGATTCGATCAATGGTTCGAGAACCGCTTTTTTCTTCTCGGGTTTTGTTTTCGCTAGTCCTGTTATTCCAACAAAATCTATCGTATCGTTATACTCTCCTAACAATTTAGAGATTTCTACATCTCTCGGTAATATTCCAAAATTAGCATCGGTGATCCATAATATATAAACTTCCAGATCTCTAAAATAAGATATGTCTTCCTTAACTTTCTCCATTTCTTTTATTATTAATTTTGTATTCGTCCCTCCGCCCCATTCGCAATAGGTACACTTATACATACAACCTCTATTAGTCTCATACATCAAACCTAATTTTCTATTATTTTTGTTCGCATAATCTCGTAGTTCTATCGCATGATCTATATTGGCCTTAATAAGCCCATCTGGAAAAATAAAATCTTTTTTGTTACCGATAGGACCTTTTCCTTTTCTGTGATAACTGTTTCTAACATTATTCCAATTTAGATTTCCTTCATATATTTGATCCAACATATCATGAATAAAAAATTCTCCGTATTCTGTAGCTACACAGGTAGCATCCACATAAGGATGATCTTTAAACCAAAAAATAGGATCTGTATAGGTCGTATGTTGGTGTGGTCCACCGAGCACTACTATGGCATTAGGTAGTTCTTTTTTAATTGCAAAAGATAAAATTTTGACTAAATCCCAACTCCACATATAACTAGAAAATAGATAAACATCTGCATTGGCGTTTATTGCGTGATCAGCTATCTCGTCAATGTTAAAATGTAAACAATCTATCAGAGGAGGAATCCAATCCCACTTATCTGAGTACTTGCTGTTTAATTCGTAATATCGTTTAAATCCATACCACATTGTGGGGTAATAAAGATAATGTTCTTGCCAAGTATCGTATCTAAAAAAATAAATTTTTTTCTTATCCATAAATTATCTTGTATATCTCTGTCAGGTCAACAGGCCATTTGCTGTATTGTAATAAGGTAGATTTGAATATATGTTCGACATTTATTAAATCTTCTTCTCTAGATTTTTCAAATCTGTCAGTATCTGTTCCTACTAAACTCAAAAGTTTTTCATAGGGCAACCAAGGATTATTTTTTTCAACGGTGGCATAAAAATCAATAGTACGCATCTGACCATTATTATCATAATAATGACTATGAGGATATACCGTGGATTTTAAGTATCCGCTATCAACTTGATCTAATACTATCCGTTTTAGATGTTCATGCCAATTTTTATCCAAACTATTATTTCGATAAATGTCGTCATTACAGGTAGCCCCATACCACTTTATAAAAATTTTTTTATCTTCTATATCTAATATTTCCGGCATCCAATCTTTACCTTCAAATATTTCTAGATATTTCACCTCTCTTTCAAACATAAAATCTACAAAATCTTGTGAGTAACTAAGTCTTGGTTGATTAACTTGATAAGGAGAAGTGAAACAGAAATTCATACAAAATACATTTTTTTCAGCATTTACCCTGGGTTCGTAACACATCTGCGTCGTAGTATTACGTTTTTCTATTTCGTGTACCTTATAGTAAAAATCCCATTGTTCTATATTCATAATCTGTCTTTAACAGAATATTTATGACATAACTAAGTATGAAGAAAACTATATGAAAGATAAAATTAATACCTATATCAAACTAGTCGAAGAAAAGACCGGATCTTCAACTTTTTGCCCGTTACCTTGGATCCATATAGCTACTCGCCCAAATGGCGATGCTAGACTTTGCTGTGTTACCAATGCCAGTGGCGCGAAAACAGGAGATCACGGTGTCGGACTAATCAAAAAAGAAAATGGGTCTCCAGCTAATTTTGGAAGAGAGACACTCAAAGATGCTTTCAATAATAACTATATGAAAAGCGTTCGCAACACAATGTTAGAGAGCAATATCCCGGCAAGCTGTTCAAAGTGTTTTGAAGAAGAATCAAATGGTGTTGTCAGCAAACGATTATGGGAACTCTACGAATGGAACAGAGAAGGTTTAGATTTTAGAGAATTAATAGCGCAAACAGAACCGGACGGTAGCATCCCCCATAAAATTAGATATATGGATCTTAGATTGGGTCATACCTGTAATCTGAAATGTGTAATGTGTAGTCCTCACGACAGTAGTCGATGGTTACAAGATTATGACAAACTAATGTCTAACATCGAAAGTAATACTATTAAATTCCAATATAGTTTTGATAAAAATCAGTTTAATAATACTTGGTATGAAAAACCAGAATTTTGGGAAGAAGTATTTGAGCAAATACCTAATATTACTCAATTATATTTTGCTGGGGGCGAACCCTTAATGATCAAAGAGCATCGAAAATTTTTAGATGAAATAATCCGTAGAGGATATTCGAAAAATATCAGCTTAAGGTATAATAGTAACGGAATATATGTTGATGAAGATATTATTGAAGTCTGGAGCAATTTCAAACAAGTAAGATATGCATTTAGTATAGATGCCTACGGAGATAGAAATCAATATATTAGATATCCCACTAACTGGTCGGATATCGAAAAAAGCCTAAGATTATTAGATCAAGCTCCGGATCACATACATTGTGCTATAGCGTGTGCTGTACAAGTTCTTAATATCAAACACTTAGTTGATTTTGCAAAGTGGAAACTTTCTCAAAATTTTAAAAAAATTAATAAGTTTACCTTAGATGATTATCAAACTGGCGGAGGAATTATTAATCTACATCTCCTCTATATTCCTACATTTTTAAGTGCAAGGATTCTTCCAAAAGAAGATAAAGAAGAAATAAGAAATCAATTTATAGAATTTAAAAATTGGTTATGGAATAATTATACTCAAGATGATAATTTTTGGAATCATAATCCTTATGGATGGAAAAGATGGGAAGCTATCTTGAAATTCGTTGAAGCAGAAGATCACAGTCATTTGCTTCCGGACTTTAGAGAATATATCAGTAATCTAGATAAAATCAGAGGAACCGACTTTAAGGATTTTTTTCCTGAGATTTCTCATTTATTTGATTAATTATTGCTTCGGCAAATTTTTTGTGAGACGATGCCGAAGGACTTGCTCCGTCTCGAGCAGTATCATTTCCAACTATATTCTCATCTATAGAATCATTGTACATTTTATAAGGAACTGTGTACAAATTAACATTATGAAGGTCGCAGATTAACTCAACCATGTGCTTGTTTTTGTCTCGATTATATTTACAAGATGTTTGATCAATACTCATAAAATAACCTTTATAGGGTTCATTTGAGTAAGCAGTTACAGCTTCGTGATATTCATCAAGAAAAATTTCCCTTCTTACATCTTGAGGCCACATGATAATTACACTAAGTTTTTTGCATCTTGATTTAAAATACGGAACGGTGCAAGCTACCATCCTAGCTACAGTATCTGGAGCTCCCTTGGCTATTGCAAGATTAAGCACTCTTACATTTGGCAATGTACGTTCGACGACTCTAAGAAATATATCTCGATCGGCTATTCCTGTCCCTGCCGTAGAGCTGTTTCCGAATCCTAAGAACAGTTCATCGTATTGATGATATGTATCTTCAAACTCTTTTTCTCTATAACCCAAAGAGTTAATTGTATATACAATATCATCACTATCAAATCTAGAATTTTTAGGATTATCTGGACTTTCAGGAAACAATTCACTAGCCCATTTAAATGTAGTACCGGCAACTTTTTTCATGGCGCTTGCAGCTATCCACGATGGGGGTATATGAGGATAAAAATATCTATTTGTCATTTTTTATTTTTGTTAGAGGTATATCTGCTGCACAAGTACACCAATCTCTAGTACAGATGATCGGTTGAGTAGGAACTATAAATGTTCCTTGATAAATGTTTCCTAAACTACCGCCCACGCGGCAAGTAGCACGATGTACTTCTCCATCCCAATTAATCATTAAACTTTCTAATCCTGCATTACAGGTCCATCCTTTAAATTGATTGAGATGAACTTTAATTATATCATTAGCGTGTATGATCGTTTCATCATTTACTCGACAGTTGGGTGTGGCTGTGCTATGTTCTTGTAATATCCATTCTAGATCGTTTCCGTCGTATCGTAGATCGTCAAAAACATTATGATCGCCGTCGGTCCATCTTATACGTCTTACAGCATATCTAATACCTAATTGTTTAAATTTTTTAACTACGTTTTTTACTTGAGGAATGTAATCGTGATGGGCCATTACGTTTACGAAAAAATCACCTTCTCTAGAATCATAATATTTTAATATAGTATCAACTACCCTAGTATACTCGTATTCAAAATGTAAACTGAATACAATATGATTCCAGAACATTTCGTTCTGCAGGTACCATTGATGCCCTCTAGTACCGTTTGTTGTTATATTCACCCAAAAAATATTCTTACGTTTAAAATAATCTAATAGGTCTTCGATATCGGGATGAACACAAGGTTCGCCACCAGTTAGACTGATGCGCAACGGTTTACCTATTTCGGACAATCTATCTACGGTCCTTTCTAAAATGTTAATATCGGTGTGCGAGCTGAAATTATCATGTATTTCCGAAGGGCAATAACTACAGTTATAATTACATCTCTTACCGAGATTCCATTCAACTTTGATTTGATCTTGATGTGGCCAACTGCTGGTAATTTTTTTCATAATATAGACCTAATTTGTGCATGGTCAATACTCATTTCTTGATACTTGTTATCATTGTAAAATCTAATATTTTTAATAGAAACAGTTGAACCAATAATATCTTTATTCCAATTTAATTTACATATATGATTAGGAATATACCAATCTCCTATGTTGTTATGATAGTTCAATAACGTGTCGTTAATGATTATTTTTCCAAGAAAATATCTACCAAGAGATAAATCATTTAAATTATCTAATGGTGCAATGTTAGTTTTTTTTGCCCATCTATAAAATAATGTTTCTGAAGATTTTGGATAGTTATACTCTGTTCTAAAAATCATACAGGTTTCTGAACTTATATATTTCTGGATTGCCAGCTCTGTTGCACTATCGTCGTCCGTAAAAATATCTAACCAATCTTTTCCTAACGTTCCGTAACCCAAAACAAGATCCCCCCATTTCGGATTTGGTTCTAGCCATAACTTATGTTCTTCTTGTATCGGAATAAGTTTACTGTTATCATCTTTAAAAAATGTAATATTCGCATTATATTGAACATACTTATTTCTTAGGTGCGCTTCTAAAATATGAATGCACTGATTTAAAGTTTCTATACGTTTATTTGTATGTGAAAACTTCACCACTTCATTGTGGGCATAATTTAGATCTTGGTCTGTATAATTTTTAGGAATCAATTTTAAATTACATTCAGACGAAATCTCGTTAGCTAATTTTAAAACCTCTTCAACCGGAGTATTGATCGGAATAGAAACGTAAAATGATTCGCTATCACGATGTATCTCCTGCCAACTATGTTGAACCGGATTATCTGATAATTGATAATCTAACACTAATTCACCTGCTGCACAATTAATTATGATTTCAGCAGTATTAAATCCCGTAGTATTATTAAAAATTTCTTTCATAAAAACGAGGCAAATTCCGGAGTAACTTTAAAAAAACTTTGATTTCTCGTAATATCTAATCTACGATTAAATTCTATACAATCATTCCACAATTTACTATTATCATCAGCACGTAAAAAATTTATAACACCGTTTATCTGTCCTAATGTAAGATCGAGCAACATAGGATTTTGTTTTACTAATTTAAAAGTATGAATACGATCTTTGATAAAATCCAATCTCTGAATTGCTAATCCCTTCAAATAGGGAGGTAATACCTGTGCAGATAATACATCAGGGTACTTAACCATATTAGTATAGAACACAATTCCTATATCGTTTAAAAAATATTCTATCATTTGATCGAGTATTAAAACATTACTCACCTGTACAGCAACGGCTCCGACGATACGGCTAATATTAGGAATAGTTTGTATTTGTTTTATATTATTAATTAATGTGTCCCAGTTAGCATTTCCTCTAATATATTCATAACTTGGTCCTATACCGTCAATGCTTACATTTACAGCAACAGATTTAAACTTAGGCCAGTATTCCCAAATAGTTCTATCACCTTTGCCCAGCATACTCAAGTTAGTCGCATACTTGATTTCGATCTGATCGCCATATGGAGCAAGCATATCAAGTATGCGATAGTGCTGCGGATCCATCAATGGCTCGCCTCCGGCAAATTCTACACGACGGAAGTAAGGTAGATTCTTTGCCAAACTAGCCCACCAATTTGGATTGTCTTCAAATTTATCTAATAGAGGTTTACTTTCTAAATTATGATCTTCTACTAATTGAAAAATAATTTTTCCTGTACCTTTGTAGTACTCTTTTATTACATCCCAATCGTTCCAACTTGTGCTATCGCCCGGGTGACACATACGGCATTTGAAATTACACAAATTGTTTAATTTTAGTTCCATTGTAGGTATTTCAAACGGCATTGTATAATCGTCGTTTAATCGTGTTAGGGCGTCGGGATATAAGTTGACCCTAGCTTCGGGAATTACACCGCTTATATGACGTTGTCGCAAGGATTCGACACCTTGATCTTCTAAACTAAAACAAGGTTCGCATTCTGGAGGACGTATGTTAGTAAGTACTGATTTACGAATACGTTTCATTTCGTCATTATTCCAAACTTCTTCCAAAGTTTGTTTTTGAATAAACCCTATTGGATGGCTTCTACAGCACACTTGAATCGCTCCGTCCTCCCTGGTAGCAAGACCAGTAAACGGATGCATACAAAATGTTTTACTTGTTTTGTTCAATTGCCCACTCTCTTTCTTTGCACCAAAAACATTTACCGCATAAAGGAACATAATTTTCTGTAGAATATGTTTGATAGTCTATTTCTGCAAATGTTCCTTCACAACTTCGAGTAATTCTAAATAAATCCAGAATGTCCAATCTTTTATATTGTTTAAGAACCCAAGACTTGTCTACAAATCTAAAAGGATGCAATGCCCATCTACCCATATGCTGCATAATTTCTAAATGTTTTGTATCTTCTGTACGTTCAATATCTCTTTCAATCATACCTCCCAGATCTATATTTCTAGGATTGTGTGTAACAGCATTATAGTATGCATCTATTTTTTCTTTAAAGCAAATATACTCAGCATAAGCACGTTGTTGTATATTATCTCCGCTTACTTTTTTATCGTACTCGTCAGTTAAATTTGGCCCCATATTGCCGTATTCTAACTCTGGGGCTATAAAATTAATATGACGCACAAACTTTGTATCATAAAATCTTTGAAACAACCAATTGTAAACTCTGTCAGCATCATATTGTTGCCACGGTTTAGTTTTCCAACAACGAACATGATTAATAATATGCACTTCAATTGCATTATCGTTAATGATATCGCACAGCAAATAAGCCAGCAGGGCCGAATCGGCACCGCCACTTACACTGATTGCTATTTTTTTCCAAGTCGTGTCAAATGGTATTTCAGTTCCATCTACATTATAGTTCTTCATTTTCTAAAAACCTTATTAAAGAACTTACGCCCACAGGTTGATTATTTTTTAAAGCTAGATAAATTGAATTAGTTTGTGTCAAATTAAAATCTTTACAAACTTTGTAATACCTATCTCTGTGCGTATTCCACAAATAATCTGATTCTAAATTGCGAACAAAATGTAAACCAATCATTGCTAAAGCACGATTGTTCATATTAAAATCATTCATAATACTAATGCTATCTGCTTTATTGTCTCTAGACCATCGTAGGCCTATTCTGTTCCATCCTAGACCAAGACCTTTACTAAGGCTGATGCCAACGGATCTAATAACTTCATTACTAAAATCAAAATTAATATCACGACAGCAACTGATCCAAGCACCGTCAATATGTACTTCAATGTTTTTAACCTTGCACTCATTTAGAACTTCCTCCATATCTCGATGCGGAGCACCGATGCTGGGAAAAGGCATTGCTATTATTAAAGGAATATCGGGAATCAGTGAGCCCACATCTTTAACATACGCTAGTCCTAATCTTTCGTGATACCTATAATCTCCACGGAGTACTTGCACCGGACCTTTCATGTATTGATTATCTATAAATTGCGTACAGCCAATAATAATATTTTTATGATTAAACGTATCTAAACCTATTAATGTGTTTAGTTTAGATTTAAGTAACCAATTTTCACATTCAGTTTTGAAATTTTCATAGACTTTATCGGTAATGTCTTTTTCCAATTTACCATTTAACACTTCTGTGATTAAATTTTCAATTTTATTATCCGACAGAGGTTGCGGTCTTTCAATCTCTAACCATTTTTCATCATATGTTGGTGCTATCTTTATTCTATCCACGAGATATTTAACCTAGTAATAGTAGTATATAAATATTTAATGCTGACTAAAATGAATATACAGGTAGATCTTCAACCTATTATTGAGCAAGTAAATTCTTTAAATTTCGATAAAAGATTGGTTCTTAATTATACAACAGAAAAATTATTAAATGGTCCTTACCAAACTTTACCCGAATTTGAAAGAACGCCTCTTGGTAATATTCTAGAGTTACTAGGTAATCCTGGAGAAGCGAGACTATTAAAATTAGAGTCTTCAGAATCATACACCGCACATGCCGATCCTGACGACAGAATCCATCTGGCTATTATTACTAACCCCTATTCGTATCTTATCGATATAGACGATAATAAAATGTATCATTTGCCAGCCGATGGTCAATTATGGCGAATGGATACCGGTAAAATGCACGTTGCAGCTAACTTCGGCGGGAGGACAAGGGTACATCTTAATGTACGTTTGGCATTATCGAAATTTGTTTCTCCGGGTTATCTGTTAAGAATCGAAGGTGGGGATTTTGATTGGAAACAGGAAGCGTATACAATTTCGATGTCTTTTTTTAATAGGGCAATCAAAAATAAAATCATAACCGGATTTGAAAAAGTTAACGAAAGAGAAGTATTAATAAACTGCGATCCTATTATACTTTCTCCCTATATCAAACAACTTCAAGAAAAAGGTTTTATTGTATCATTAATACCTCAATGAATTTTTACACTACCGATATAAAACTTATAGATATCGAGCCAACATCTTATTGCAATGCAAAATGTCCGCAATGCATGAGAGAAAGCCGTAGCGGTGACTATAGTTTTTTCAAACAATTACATTTAACTAAAAATTTCTTTGATATATATTTTTCTAAAGATATTGCAGCTAAAGCAGAAATGGTATCTTTCAGCGGCAATATCGGTGAACCTGCTATGAACAAACATCTTCCGGATATTATTCAATGGTTCCGACAACAGAATCCTGATATATTCGTTGAAATATATACAAATGGTAGCGTACAGCAGCCAGAATGGTGGTTCGATCTCGGAACCTTGATAGGAGAAAATGGTAATGTTATTTTTGCTTTAGATGGCCTAGAAGACACTAACCATATATATAGAGTTGATGTGAAATGGGATCAGCTTATAGAAAATGCCAAATCATTTATAAGATCCGGTTCTCCAGCAACTTGGCAGTTCATTCCTTTCGAACATAATCAACATCAAGTAGAACAGGCTGAATTTTTGTCAAAGCAAATGGG
>JACCDP010362694.1_pt1 | contig 16425 bp, 30 predicted proteins | sample 7445841 | NCBI WGS metagenome assembly JACCDP01 (sample SAMN15323441, study PRJNA562643) | freshwater metagenome | isolation source: river surface water | place: USA:Blue River Watershed | collected 2017-08-17 | reverse complement strand
TATTATATCTTTGTGGTATAAACATAAAGAACATGAACATCAATGATTATCTATCAGAAAAGGAATTTGAACTAAAGGACTCTTATTCAGGGAAACCAGTGGCATACTACAAAACACAAAGAATAAGAATTCCTGAGGAACTATTCTCAGAGAACCGTGATAAAATGTTATATTCAAATAGCAATGAAACTTGGATGTACCTAACAAGAAAGGTAACAAGGAAAGAATGTATTAAACTATATGGTCCAATCACCCATGAGGAATATGGACCAAGAGGTGGATGGAAGTCCGTAACCTTTGGAACAACCAAGTTCGGACATGACTTTCTAAGACCATAAATAGATATACAAGATGAACGAAGAAAATAATAGTGTAGGTGAAGGATTGGGAATATTACTCCTTGGGTCATTCTTTGTCTTGTTGATAGTTAAACTTATGTGGTATATTGATATACCTTGGATGCTTGTATTCTCCCCCATATGGGTACCGATTATACTAATCATAGTAATAGGTATTATATTCGATTTCATGCATCCACCTAAAAGGTAGTAGTATATTATATTCCCTGAAGGGGGACCTTTGGTCCCCCGCATATTACTGCTCACATTTAAGACTATCTGTTGGGCATATTTTAGAATTACCCCCGAATTTATCCCCTCTACAAGGTACAATATCGGTACTTAATTCCCCCTCATTTTATACCGAATATTTTCCTGTTAATACCCCTAAAAACACCACTTTTTCCTGTGTGTTTTATCGTGATCAATTTTATGGTACATTTCTAGATAAATTAGTCTGGATTTTCCGTTCTGGTATAAGTTATCCACATTTTACCACTTTTACCCACATTGGTGGAAATACTGTAGGGATTGTCCCTTGTCCGACTTAAGGACTAGTTTCTGGATTTTATGAAAAGTATACCCTCGTAATACAGATTAATTACGGTCCTCCCTTCGGTCGGACCTTCATCCCGTGCGGTTAATGATGTCATACATTCCTTCGTCATGATGTGTCATACAAAGGGGTGTCATACAATGTTTCACGTGAAACCTGAAGGGGGACCGTAGGTCCCCCGTAAGTAATACATTGTATATCCTCGTAAAGTAATACATGGTTATGTCATACACGTATACAACTCTTACCCTCGTAGGGGATATTGCCGGCGTCATACAATGTTGTTTCGCACAGGATTTTGTTTCGCATAGGTTGTTTAAGTGTTCTCATAAAAAGTTAAACAAAGTTAAACATATTTGTTTCGCACATACGGTGTCATACACGACCTTGCCAAACAATATTAACTTGTCTGGCATAACAGATGTTGTTTGGCAAACCTGAAGGGGGACCGTAGGTCCCCCGTAATATGCAAAAGAAAACCCCGTCCACAGGACAGGGTCTCTAAGTAATTCTTATACACTACTGGTAAGTAGCTATAAAAATGATGTATTACGCTGTACGTAATTCGTTACGGTACTGAACTGCTTTTCTTTTAGAAGAGAAGTTCTTACTGAATTTTACGCCTTCGATAGAAACGCGAACACGGTAGCTTGAACCGTCATGATAAATGTTGTCTGATACAGGTACATAAGTTGTAGCTGTGGTGCGACGTGAGTTGGTTGTCTTTTTCATTTTGAATGATTTTAAGATTAATTATTTATTATATTAAAATATAACCTTAAAAATCCGTAATAAAAAATCCTGTAATTATTTTTTTATTTCATCGGAGTGTTTTAGACAGTGGGTTACTAATACGGAGGGGATGTTTATATGGGGATATCTCTTCTTGACGATTTGAAGTAATACATGTGAATTCCTTTTGGAGTATCCTAATTGGTTTAGGGCTTTAAGGACGTCTGTAGTTACAGTATCCATATTGGGTTCTTCCACGGGATCTATACGGATGGTCCTTCTTACCTTGGGCTTCTCCTGATTAATATCTGTGACCACCACGTATATGACGAAGTGGATCAGTGCTACTATGAATAGACCGTCGGGATTACGACGTTCGGTTACCATCATTGCGGCAAGCACGGTCGGACCTGCTGTCATGATCAGGGTGTATATTCTGAATGCTTTCATTGTATTACATACGGTTTTATGACTTCAGTTCATTATGGGAATATCTCTTCCCCCACTTCTTGACCATGTAGTGGTGGTACCTATGGACCTTGTTCGGGTTGTAAAGGAAAATTACGAAATAATAATCCCACTTCCAATTTAATTCTGTTAATAGATTTTTCATTTGTATGTTAGTTTATATGCGAAACAATATTGGACGTAGAAATCCTGATCAGAAAGTGATGTGGTACTCAAGTTCGTCGAGTTCTAATTCCTCCAAGTTGAATTCCTCATAGAGTTCTTTTAATGCGGCTAATCGTCCCCACATGTTATGACACTCGAGTATGAGCTCATCTTGTTTGGCTTGGTCATGGTGACCCAATTCAACACTGGAGTTAATCAAGGTAACTCTTGTGGACAATGTCTTAATCTTATCAAGAATCCACAACTTTAAAGTAATCTTGTTCATATTGTTAGTTTATAGTTTATGCGAAGCAAAATCCACCGTCCTCAGGGTTCACCTGTCGTGAACTCATGCGAAACAACATTCGAGTCCTGATCAGATCCTGATCATTAATTTCTCTTGTTTTCTTCAGGACTCATTAAATCGGAGAGAAGTTTAATGGCTCCACTGATGGATACCGTTTCCTTACCAGCCTCTTCAATAGTTAAAAATCTTTTGTGTAGTCTGTCATTGAACCACACCTCCCATCCTCTTTTAGAGGGGGACATCCTAATCACGGGTACGTTCTTTTTCATAACATTTAATTTATATGGTGTATTACACCACCTGTCTTCTACTTAGTTCTTCTACGTAATACATCTTCTTCTCCATAATCTCCATCAGGTCTGATAGGTCCCCGACGGTTAACTTCGGGTAGTCTATTAGGAATCCACCACTCCTGGTGGTGATAAGACGTCCTGTGTCTCCATCTATACCTGTAATGTATACGTTGTCATACAGGTCTATTTTAAATGGTTTGTTCAGTGTCACTTCGAAGTCTGAATGGTTGTGGTTTAATTTAACAACCTCAAAGACAATTCGTCTGTGGAGGTCATCTCTATACTGTTGCTCTTCTTGACTATAAGACATATGTGAAGGTAATACATGGTGGTGAATATTCCAAAATTAATTGGAATATATTAAAAATTGTTTTTCTTTTTCTTTAATTAATTCATCTAAGACGTCACATACTTTCTTGTCAGCCTTTTGAATTAATTCAGGATTTGTCTCATACGTGGACATGTCATAGAATTCCGTGTTTGCAACACAGAGTCTGATATCCTGATTACGTATATCACTACGAGGACAAGCTTGTCTCGCATAGATGTATTCACGTTGTGTGGATAGTTGAATATCTCTATTCTCTCTAATACGGTACAAGATAATAATCTCTTCGAGACTTGCAAGCTTTTCGAACTTGGGTCTATACCTCTTAACCATTGCTTTATATTCCTTCATGTGCGAAGCAATATTGGGTGATGATCCCACCGTCTTCTCGATGTTGATGAAATGATCATACGAACTCACATCTCTGTTGGTGCCAACAATTTTGTTGAAGACACCTTCTGCTAACTTAATTTGTCTCATCTACTATAGGGGGTTTAATTTATTGATAACATGTGCGAAACAACTTTCACCACCCGGTCAGCTAAACTGTGTGTTTCGGGAGGAGCTTCTTGTCGAGGTTGCCATTGCCCAATGCTTTGGAGATACCTGGCGTTCTCAAGTCGTTCTTGGAATTCTCTTTTTTCTCTTGTGTCCAAGGTATATCTTGATGACACTTCATACATTGCTGCCCACTCATTTAATGTGAGCTCTTTTTCTGTAACGTTACTTAACATATGTGAATTGTTTTATTGTTGGTGCTAACCATTTTAATGCCTCTGTTACCATTGTACCTCTTGGTGTATCGTACGTGAACTCGACGATATATTGTTTACCATCGTCGTTATTACCAGGATACCTATTCTGATACAGTGTGAGGATTAATGCCTCACCATTGTCATGTACATCTCCTCGACCACCATCTTCAGTTAGTACTGAGAAGTTACGGTCGTTGATGTGTTGTTTTATTGTGTAAATCATTTTAATTGTTTTTTATACCAAGTGAAATCTATGAACTCATCGTCCTCTACTTGAAAGTCGATTGCCATCCCTACTATCTTATCATATGCATCCTTTGTGGTAAACAGGTCATACGAACCATCTCCCCAACCACTTCGTGATACAACACCTCCTTTATAATCACCCCATCCTTTTTCACCTAAGGTACGGTTACACATTTGTAGGTACCACTCCTCACCAGGTTGTGTTGTGTCATACGGGAAGTTGAACCTATTCTTAATCTGTCTTGCAGATTTATCTACACGATATGTTTCCATACTGAAGAAACCACACTGTCCACTGTCAACACCTAAGGTCCCTTTATGTTGTTCCCACTGCCACAAATGTACCTTATTAAGATAGTCTTTATGGATTGCCATTATCATAGATTGTCTATGATGTCTTGGTCCTATCCTATGCTTCTTAGAGAAAGGAACATATTCACCAGGTAGAACATCACTCAACTTAATTTGACACCAAGTTGGGTCCGAGTAACAAGGGTCACTGACCATTACTACTTCATTGAATTTAATAGTTTTCATATCTGTTATTGATTTCTTATACGAAGGTATACATTTCATACGACTTCACCAAATATTTGTAATAATAATTTTTACTGGTGATCTGCGCTTGATCTGCAGCGTATCCCCAAATTTGTTTCGCATACATAACTCATTGATAATCAGGTATAGTTTCTATGCGAAACAATATCAGGGAGCGCATGTCTGGAATTTGCGCTGTAAATATGCAGCTAACTCTGCATCATGCGCATAAAAAAACCCCAACTAACGCTGAGGTTCTTTCAATAAGGAATGTAATACTTAACTCTCGGCAACCAATAGAGATAGATACTCAACTTCGGTTAAATGACGCAACTTATCACCAATACTATCAGTTGGAAACTTCTTCTTAATCATAATACAATCACCTTGTCTTACAATCTTTTCTATATTCTCTGTGGAAACATTGGTTTGGATAGTCCAAGCAATTGCTTGAATGGCATTTATCTGTGCACCATAATCTTCATCACTACTTAACCACTTCCTATCATTATTAACTTGAAATACACTTTGAGCATCAACCCAAATGAAATAGTTTCTATCAGTAGAGGTGTCCTTACATTTTACAAAGTGAACATCATTTAGTTTTTCCCATCTGTTTCCCTCAATACCTTGATTAATCATTTCGCCTTTAACTTTATAAAGTTCGTAGGTATCTGTAAACTTATTCCTAACAAGTTCACCCTCTTGATTAACCCAAGCGGTTGTCTTTTTAATTGACTTCTTGTCTATTAGGACTGGCTCAACTTCTTTGGTTAATCTTTCAAGACCTAAACATTGGATTGCAACTCTTCTGTGTTCAATGTTTTTTAATGTTGTTGCAATTTCTTTGAATGTCATTGGAACAATATCTTCCCAAATATCTTGTAGGTCAATAGTGTCAGGACACTCATCATACTTTAATTTTAGTAGACGACAACCTGTGTTGTAATCAAACGATACGTTGTTTATTATTATTTTCATTTTTAATCTTCTTTATATTGTATAAAATTTCTTCTAATTATTACTAACATCTCATCTTCTTCGGTGAATTGTATTACATCTTCAACCTCTTGATTTGTAGACCAAGTAAACCAATCTTCTTGTTCACCATCAGCTTCTTGAAATTCATACTCATCACATTCAGTTGAAAGTCTTTCACCAAGCTTCTCAATGATTTCTTCATCTTCATCAGTTATAATACAATCTAATTTATAATTGAATGTGGCATCACCATCAGTTCCACCATTGATATTGAGTATCTTGTTTTTAACAAACTCAATCTCTTCTTTGGATAGTTTAATGTGGATTGTCTCTTCATAACTTTCAGACCATTCGCTTTGAGATTGTTTGTCATACACGAAACCATCTTCTTCATCATTAAGTGTTATAACAACAACACCGCTCTCACCGATATAGTGTCCATCTGAATTTACATAGAAATCAACATCATCAAAGATTTGTCTATCAAAGAATAAAACAAGTTCCTCACTTTCAACCTCAATGTTTTCTGTTCCACCAGGTGTTGTGTTTTTAGTGTAGAATACAAATGAGTAATCATTCATACTATCACCACCACAAGTAAAATCCATATTGGCACTCTCAATGCCAAGTTTCTTCCATTCCGAAACTGCCTCTATAACACTTTCGTTAATTACTGAATTGCTCATAATGTAATTTTTTATTTAATTGTTCTACAATGTTTTTTGCTTCATCACTATCTAACACTTTCGCTGCGTTGTTCATCCAGGGTTGAACTTGTAAATGTTGTAGATAGTCTTGTGGTGTTGGAACGAACTTCATTCTAAAATCTTCGGCGATATGTAACATAGCAATATCCACAACATCAACGGACTTACCATCACTATTAGTTATGTTGTATCCAAATACCTTTGGTACTATGTGATACGCAAACCAAGTGTTATGTGTCATTAACCTTGCAGAGTTGTTATTCATTGTTGCCTTCGGACTATCAATGAGTTCGTGTATTGGTAGGTAATCTTCTACCTTACCACCCCATCTTTTAACAGATGACTTTGAGTGTATTAGTGGATTTGCCATTAGTCCCAAATTTGTGTTATGGTTCTATCAAATGGATTGTACTCAACTTGTTTACCCATTACCCAATTACCCTTTTCAATTTTAAGAGTTTGGTGTTCATTACTAAATGCACCACTTGGTTGTTCGTGTTTAAGTAAACTTTCTTTTGTTACTTCAACATTCATAAAATCAGTTTCATCACCGATTTTGAAATCACCATACAATGTGTGTTGGTTGATACCTTCACCTTTTAATAAGGTGTGTTTGTTTTTCTTTTTCATCTTTTTATAATTTGTTTTAACAAAGATAGTAATTAATCTGTAATACACAAATTTATTTCTCATATATTTTTAATTATTTTTTTATCAATGGTTTTTGGCCCCTGATCATTATTGTTTCGCATGTAATACTTGTTGTGCGAAACAAAATTTACGGGCCGTGCCTACAACGGAACTTCAGACATTTGTGGGCATAAAAAAACCCCCGACTACTACATCGAGGGTTATCACTAACATCTAAACTTACTAACACACTAACTATAAACGACCACAAAGATATATAATGTTAATAACTCTGCCAAAAAAAATTATTTATCCACACAATATATTTTGATAGTCTACGTTGCGTATTACCTTAATAAGGTTACGAATTCACCAAAGTACTCATCAAAGGTGGTTACTGCGTTTTCATAGTCAGCACTCATCATCTTGGTTGTGAACTCATTAGCATCCAACCCAAGTTGTTTACAAAATTTTCTACCTTGTCCAATAAGGTAAACTACATTTCCGTCCGGCCCCGTAAGGTCAATTACGATTTCTCTCGGGGTGGTTTCTTTTTCCTTAATCATTTTCGTTTGGGTTTAAAAGGTGGTGTAATTCATATTCAAATTCTTCTCTCATCCCTTCTTCATCATAAACCTTTGTGGTTTCATCTACAATACCATTCTCATCTTCGGGATGATAAAATGCGATGTCCACCTCAATAACATTCGGTTTAAATTTCTTACACATCGTTTGTGAATACTCCAACTGATTTAATGTGTCCATGTGTTGTTGACCACTGAACCGATTTTGTTCTCGGTGAATTACTACTTGGTGTGAACCCACGAGTTCCCAACCATCATTAAGTTTTTCATTTACTTTGGTGGTTAGTTCACTTGGACTTCCACCATTTACGATTTTGTACTCCATATTATTTTGTTTTGTTTACACAAAGATATAAAACATAAACCAAATAAACTAATTTATTTTAAATTATTTTTACCATCATCGTCATCGTCTCCTGACGGATATTGTTTCGCACGTAATACATCTTATGCGAAACAACATCCACGGATTATGCACGGTGCGTAACTTCTGTGGGCAACAAAAAACCCCACAACTAAAAGTCGTAGGGTTTCTAATAAGTAAAACCTAAATCACTATGAGTACTACACTAATTCAACCAAATCGGAAAATATCTTTTTCTCTCTATCACCATATACATCAAACATCTTTGCTTCGGTGTTATCACTTTTAGATAAACTATGTGTGGTGTACTTCGTTACTCCACTAAATAAACCCCACATATTATCACCCTTTTGTTGTAACTCTCCGTTCAAGTCGATATAAAATCTACTCATCTTGTTACGAAGATTTGTGCTGATAGCATCGTTGTCATACAAGTCAACTTCGGGTTTGATTCCAAACAACTGACGAGTTACACTTTCTTTGATTACATCATCAAAACGAGTTTCGGACATTCTTGTGATATCACCGAACATCACTTGCTCTTGTGCTAACACACCTTCAAGTCCTTTACATATTTCATCAATACGAATAACCATGTTCTTTGTATGACGAACCTTTGTGTTAAGTTGCTTAAATGCTGCGAAGAATGAATTCATACAACTAATAGTTACATTACTAGGACCGAATGCTAATGATGTTGAACCATCAAATGAATTGATACCCGTTAGGTAACCCTTAATTAAATCATTACCTAATCTTAAATCCGCAGACTTCATTTGTACATACACACGACGACCTTCTTTAAATAAACCACCTTTGGTTAATTCTAAACCTGTCATGTTTGAAACTTTATCCAACAACTCAAATAACTCTTGGTTTTGGAAAGGACGATATCCATCGGAGTGAACACCTACGATATCATTCGTATCTTCACGAACCAAGGCTATCTTGTCTTGTATTGTAATACCTGATTCTGTTTGAATAGATTCAGTGCGAACATTCCAATTTAAATTGGTTTGGTCTAATAAATTCTTAATTCTTTCTTCCATCTTTAAATGATTTAAATGTTTCTAATTGATTACTTTACAAAGATAAACTAATATGTAATACGAAACAAACTATTTTATAAAAAAGATTAATTAATTTTTCACCTGTTGATCCAGCGGCCCTGAGCTGCGGATATTGTTTCGCACAACATCCTATGCGAAACAAATACGGACAGGTGGATCACGCCGGCAAATTCTGTGGACATAAAAAAACCTCACCATTTCTGATGAGGAGTTTTCACTATTAAGTAATACATGTACTTGATGAACTTAAACATTATAATAGTTGCTACAACTATTTCTAACAATACCGATGTCCGTTTCATCTATCATTGTAGACTAATTCTTCTACCATTCTCATAACATTGGGTACAGTAATACATAGGTTGTCTCGTTGATTTCCCCATTGTTCCCATTCGCCAAGCTTGTCGATTTCAAATTTGGTTTTGGTGCCGTCGCTTAATTTAAAGTATCCTTTAATTGATTTGGAATACTTCATAATTTTGGTTTCTTTAATTGTTGTTGCCATTTTGTTTGTGTGTTAATTTTATCAATAACAAGTTGTCGTTGTTGATTTCTTTTTAAAAAAAATTTTAATAGGTCTTCGATTGATGAAAATTCATTTAGTTTTTTCATTCTCATAAGGATTAGTTTTCAATATAATTAAAAGTGTTATCCCATTCTTCTTGTGTAATTCCCGTCATAAGAAACTCTCGTTCCCCAAGACTTACATTCGGAAGGATGTCTTGTATTTTTTCTTTTGTGAAAAATCTCATTTCAACTCTTTGAAATTGTTCTTCTGTGATGTCAATGTCTAATGTGTGTTCTACACCCGATAGACTACTTTTCTTTGTAATTTTCATTTCGTTTATTTGTTTAGTGTATACGAATATACAAATAATACCAATACAAAAAACATTATTTAATATTTTTTTTAAATTATTTTTTATCACCTGCACCTCACGTTGGCATATGTTGTTTCGCACCCATGTATATCTTATGCGAAACAATATAGAACAGCGTCGGAGATCATCACAGATTTCTTCACAGCAAAGGCACAAAAAAAACCCCCACCGAAAACGACATCGGTGAGGGCAAAAAATGGAAAACGAACAAAACAAAAATCTATTACATATCCCAAGCGAAGTTGGGAATAAAAAACCAGAACATAAACCAAGTAAACAATATAATAAAACTTAACATACCAAGACTCATTAGGAATTCCTTCGGGTCTTCGATAAACGCATCTTTCAAACTATTGTACATCTCTTTCATAATTGATATTATTTGATTTCTTATACGAAGGTAATGCTTTTATATTTCCCTGCCTAATTTATTAATAATTATTTTTCACCTGCCACAAGCAGATTTGCAGACTCTGTTGTTGTTTCGCACGGAACCTAATCGACTGATTACTAACACCACACATTATGGTGCGAAACAAATATTCACCAGCGCATGTTACAGAATTGCGCTGGTAGCGCGCTAACGCAAAAAAAACCCCCACCATTACTGATGAGGGAATCTAAAAAACTGGAACCAAATCATTCGCCTAATGTTGGGTCTTGTCCAACATAGATAGCATTGTCAAGAATGTAATCTTGAAGTATACCTTTTAATTCATCTTTAATCTCTTTAAATCGTGGTGGTAAAATCCCATGCTTGAACCCAAGTAGGGTACCTTCCATTTCAACTTTAATAATGTCTTGAATGTCCTCAACCATAGCGTCGGTAAATTCATCTACCTTTTTACTTGTGATTGTTAGAGCCTGAACTCCCTCTACCAAATATGTAGGGAAGTCTAAAGCCAATACTTGTGTGACCATGTGTTTAAATTTAGATTGTTAGTAATTAGAATGTGAAGATAAGAAACTCGTATTACCTACAAAATAATGATTGTTAATTTTTTGTTAAGAGTATTACGTGCGAAACAACATCCCGGATGGGACGGGGCTTATATCTACTTCAGAATATATTGGACATAAAAAAAGGGTGGTCTTTTACGACACACCCTAATTTATCCAACTAACCTTCTTTAATATCTCAAATTGACTTTTCCACTTCTTTTGTAGTTGTAGATATTTTCAATCATCTCAACGTATTGGTCAGTTGTACCACACGGAACTAACATATTTGGTCTTAACTTAACTTTATGGATAAACTCCTCAAAGTCAAACACATCTTTTTTGTGAGATAAAACCTTAACCATACCACGAACAAATATTGACTTGTTGTAATACTTGTCAAAGAATGGTTTAAGTTGTAAGATTTTGTTCGCCCACTCACGACCAACTTTCTCATTCTTAACAACGTAGTTTCCACTTTCAAAACTATCACGTTTAATAGTTGTTTGACTATTTTGTAAGAACATCGCGATTTCAGTGTACTTAAACATTGGAAATTCTTTTGTGAACTTGTCAAACGTAACATAGTGTATGTTACCACGAACTACAAATTTATGTAGGTGGTCAAATGGACTCCAATTACGTTGTAAGGTATTCATCGCGGTCATCTCATCAATACCCGCACCTTTTGTAACTTTGTAACGAACGGGACAATTAACTGACATCGCCGCTTTTACTCGGTGTTGTCCGTCAATAACATCTCCACTTCCGTTGATTGTTACAACCGAACTTGATAACCAACCACTCTCTTTCATTCTTTGTGAAAGTTTCTTAACGTGGTTTGTGTTGACAACTCTATTGTCATCACGAAATTTGAAGATTGAATAATCTTTTGTTTCAAAAATTTCTCCAACTCTTTTTCCTACTTGAATTTTATTCATAGTAACTTTTGTTCGGATTTTGTTCCGTCCCCAACTTTTGGTTAATTTGATATATCAAAGATACGAATAATTTTGATTCACAAAACTTTTTAATCTTTTTTTTTATTTATTTTTTTCACAAGTTATCCACATTATTTTATCTGGTGTTTGCCCAGTTCGTCTCTGGTTTTCTCCAGGAAAAATTGTTTCGCATCATGTGTATGTTGTGCGAAACAATAATCGCCCACGACCAGTGCAGATACAGTGCACAGCAAAAAAAACCCCCGTATTACTACGAGGGTTCCTTCACCAAAAACCAAAACTAAAATAACGAGTAACTCATATTATCTATTTTTAATACCTCCTCCTTTAAAATCTTTTTGATGTCAGCTTCCTCTAATGATTTAAACTCAAAGGATTCGTAGTCTATACTATCAATGTCAATAGTCTTATAGTTGTCTAATACGTATTGATGTAATACCTTAACCTCATTATCGTGTTCTTCAAAGTCCACGAAGTCTCGGTAATCTATGTAGTTCTCATAACAAACATATTGAATAAACGCATCGTGGTTTTCCTCAATCATATCTTTAAAGATATATGTCAATACCGCACCATAAGCGGTATCATCTTTATTTTCAAAATCCTCCAACCAACCATTGTAATTGTTTGATGTAAAGGAATGAAATCCGTCGTAACTTGAATATCTATCTTTAAGGAATTGATTAAATGTTTGAGTGTCCTTATTAACCTCGTTCAAAATTGCTTCAGTATCAAATGTAATTGTTAAATCAATTTCATCGTTTCTAAAGTTATACTCTTTAGGGGAATAGATTTCACCAGCTTCAATTTCAATTTCAATATCCCCAACTTTATGTTTCCCATTGATAAAGGAGTGAGCTAATGATTTAATGTGGTCTTTATATTTTTGATACTGAAAGTTATCCCAAAAGTAATCAATACCAAAATGGATATAGCCTTCGTCCTTATCCGATTCAATTTGGTATGAATCAAACATTGAGTCAGGGTCTAATTGAGTACCATACATTGCCACACTTACAATTCGGAATAGGTTTGAATTTAATGTCGTTTTCATTTCGTTTATTTTTTAGTTTACACAAATATACACCACATACAATTAGAAAACAAATTAATTAATATATTTTTTTAATTAATTTTTATCACCTGATCCAGCCAGGTCCCTGACATATATTGTTTCGCACCACACCCGTATTACCAAGTTGATGCGAAACAATAATTAACATGATCAGCTGAGGTTACAGAATACATGGACATAAAAAAACCCACTCGATTGGAGTGGGTTAATGTATTACCATTTAATCATCAGTAGTGAACTTGGTTTAGGTTTCTTAAACCCACATCTTTTATAGGAATTAATAACCTTTCTCATCGGGCCAGTAATTGGTGGAAGTAATTTTAATTCTTCTTCATTATCGTGAGTCTGTTGATATTGTAGAGGGAATGGAATTAGTATCATTGGGCAATGATATGTAAGATTAATAGTGTTGATTAGTTTTTTTACAACACCTTGACCTCGATACTCTTCTTTTATTTTAATCTCATCAATAATTAAAAATCGATTCTCATATACTTCACTCATCAAATCATAATATTCATCCTTCACATTCATATCATCATCAAACAATTCATCACTATATTTTGAGGTATTAAAGCTATGACCATCTAAAGATTCATAAATCATTTGTTCAGTACCCCATAATAATTTCAAACTAAATTTACCAACAACGATATCGTCCTTATCATCATTACCTACTGAGTCTAAATCGTACATTTTTATTTCGCCATCAATAAACTGAATGAATTCTGTGTCATTAGTGTCATCATCAAAATCGTCTCTTGAGTCAACTTTAACAAATGAATTCGTGTGTATTGTAACTAAATCAAAATCAATTTTTTTCTTTCTCATTTTATTATCATTTAATACCCAAATATACAAATTAATATAACACAATCCAAATTAATTTGTATTTTTTTTGACACCTGTCCACAGATTCTATTATTGTATCGCATGTAATACGGGTGTTCACTAATTCTCCTTGTTCACGGTCCGTGAACATATGTAATACGTGAACGGTGCGAAACAACTTCTCACCCGGTCCACGGTGCTTCCAACTTCAGATTACGTATGACAACAAAAATCCCCCGAACTAAAAGTCCGAGGGATTGACAAAAAATGAACCACAAATTGGAAAACAAAAAACTATTCTTCATCGGTCTCAATGAGACCATCTATTCTTCTAACTAACTCCCCACAAAAAACATCCTCAACTTTTGTGTGAACTTCCATCATATCATTTAACAAGTGAATGTCGTAGTAGTCCAAAAAGTTTAATGTAATGTAAACCCATTGTTTCCACTTATGACCACGAACCTTTAATAAAATTCCTCTACAATAACCATCGGGAGTTTTTCCAACACTAACAATGTGTGTTACACCCCAACAATTATACATGTACATTGTTTTTGGGTGGTGAATTTGACTTTTAAATTCCCCAATGTGAAAATCTCTACATCCTAACCCGATTAGCATTTGTTCTACTGATTGTGACTTTTCCATTTTCGTTTAGATTTATTATTTTAAATTAAATTTAACATCATCCACAACTTCACATATTGTAGTGAAGGGAACATTAACATCAATTAAATCCTTAACCATATTATCCACTAAATTTTTTCTTGTAAAGTACATCTCATACTTTAACCTATTGAAAGTAAGAACATTATTTACACACTTGTAAATTGTCAATCGGTCGGAGGTATCACTAATTTGGATACGAACTCTAAAGTCGTTTGTTTTGTAGGTCTTTTTAAATTGTTTCATTGTTTTGTTTTTTCGTTTACCAAATATACGAATAAAAACAACACGAAATACATTAATCTATTTTATTTTGTTAAAATTTTCATAAAAGAAATAGGACGTCCTGAAGACAGGTTTCATATTGTTTCGCATGTATTACCATTCCTATACCCGTATTACCAAACGATGCGAAACAACAACTTCGGATTACTTTCGTCCCACGGGGTTCTTCCAAATAAAAAAACCCCAACATTTCTGTTGAGGTTTCTTTTTGGGTTTGTTAATTACTCCATTGGAATTGTTTTACCAAGAATGTATTCGTTCATTTTGTGTAGGAGTGGAAATACCCTACTTCCGATAATATCCGTAATTTCCTCACGTTCTTCATCGGTTTCAATTTCAACACCCGTTTGGTCTTGTACCATATCGGTAATCATTTCAACAAATTCGTTGGTTGACATTTCCTCAATCAGTTGTGTAATTCGGTCAAAGATTACATCGTTAACCACACCTAATACTTTTTCTTTGTTCATTTTTTTTTAGTTTTAATGTGTCGTCATTAACACATCACAAATATACAAATAAAACAAACACGAAATACATTAATCTATTTTATTTTGTTAATTTTTTGTGAAAGAATTTTCTTGAGGAAGACAAAAAAATTTTATTGTCTCGCATGTATTACCAACCCCACCCTTGTATGACAACCCGTGCGAAACAACTATTTTGTCCTCAGATTTTTCCGACTCATCTTGGTTGATGCGAAACATAATATTCCTGAACCCCGAACTCAAAATTTCTTGGACATAAAAAAACCCCTCACTTTCGTAAGGGGTTTCAAAAGTAGGGGAACTTTTAGTGTTGAATTTCGTACCTCGTACCATTCAAAGTAATTTCCATTATATTAGAAATTTTTGGTGTCATTACTTCAACCTTCTTTTGTTGAACTTGTTTTTTACTCTCACTAATTGGGGGAATAAAACTCTCAAACAAATGTTTTTCTATTGTTTGACCTTCAAAGTAAAATTCAACTTTCGGTTTCAAGTTAGTAAACCTCTCTAACATAACATAATGAACTGAACTATCTTTATCACTTCTCAAAACACATTTTGAAATGTGGTGTTTTCCTTTCGGTTTCTCACTTTCAAATGTGGTAGGTAAACCTTCTCTATCCTCATTATTTTTTACCCTTCTCTCATAATCAACTCCAACATTAAAATTACCTTCGGTTTCCTTCTCAATTTTTTCAAAGTAAGGATTTCCCGTTTTGTTCATTTTAGGAATAGTTCTCATTTTTACATTAGTGAACTGATACTTTGTTTGGTTGTTCAATAATACGATTAAATCGTTCTCACTGATAACTTGTTTTTGATTCTTCATTTTTTTGTCTTTTTTTATTTTGTCTTTATTTACATTACTAATATCGTAATTAATATTGATTTTACAATAACATTTATCATATATTTTTAAATTATTTTTTATTTATTTATCCACATTTTTTTGGGGACGAATGTGGAAAACTAAATCTGTTTCGCATAACCTACACCCGAACCATCTTCGTCCACAGATTCCATATTGTTTCGCACCATACCCCCATACCACTACCCCCCATATAGAGTACCCCCTCCCCCCTCCCCGTTTCCCCCCTTATATAGGGGGTATTTGGACATCTCAATAGGGGGGTCAATGCTGTAACAGAAATTTTTCCGGAAAAAAAGTGAAAAATTGACTTTTTATGGTAAAAGTGAAATAAAAATTTTCCAGAAATTTTAGGATAAATGAGTAAGTATGTTCTTAGCAAATGTT
>JACCDP010630348.1_pt1 | contig 16429 bp, 14 predicted proteins | sample 7445841 | NCBI WGS metagenome assembly JACCDP01 (sample SAMN15323441, study PRJNA562643) | freshwater metagenome | isolation source: river surface water | place: USA:Blue River Watershed | collected 2017-08-17 | reverse complement strand
TATCGGATAGGATTCCAGCAGCACCGCCTCCGGATACCAAACGCGCACCTCCCGTATCATGCGATCCAACCGCGCATTGAATCCGGGTGAATCATAGGCACGGACCCTGATGAATTCTGATGCATGCCCGACGACGTTCGTATGGTTCCACAGGGTTCGTCCGGAGGCATCCAATTGGACGGCAACCACTGACCACGCAGGTGATAGCAACGAGGGAGCCATTTCCCAGACGAGGCGAACCGTTGTGGGCGGGGCTTCCGCTTGAACGCGCCATCCGCTTGAATCGTGGATCACGCTCAAGCGGACCTCCGGAACTTGCGGCGGGATGATTTCCACGACACCGCATACCGGATCGAACACGGTGAAGACCGAATTCGGACTGGCCAAGTCGTTCCAATAGCCGCCGGGGTGCCCATAGGCATTCCCTGAGTTCAGCATGTGCACAAAGCTCTCGCCCTGCGTTGCCGGCGAATCGTCAGGCTGGCCAGGAAGCCAGTGGGTATATGCGAGGGGCTCGCCGCTGACCCATTCAAAAGGACCTCCCGGAGACGAGCGGCGCAGACCCGTCCAAAGGCTGCGGGAATGACCACCCCATTCACCGAATTGCCCGAACACCCAAGCTTGTTCCTCGGCACTGCGCAGGGTGACGAGGTGCCCTTTCAGGGTCACCGCCAAGGCTTCTGCGTCCTGCCATGAGCTTTCGGCCAACAAACAATAACTGTGGCCATTGATCGGACAGACGAGTGGTTCAGAGAGCGTCTGAGCCTGTACCGCCAGGTGGGCCGCAACCCCGGCAGAGGCAACGATGAGCCATCTCTTGCTTTGAAAACCGAAACCCCAAAGACCCGTCATGAAGCAACGTTGGACCAGGGGCCCTCGACTGGGCAAGCCAACGACCTTGCAGCCAGTTCCAAAAAAGCACTGGAGCAAGTTTGGGTGAGGTTCGAATTGGCCACTACCTTGTCCACAGGGCGTGCGCGCGACCCCTGTGTTGTGCTGGCTTTGATTCAGAAGCTGCTCGAAGGCGCATCCCAGGACTCCTTCGTGCAGGGTCTGGTCTCCGGCTTGGGCACCTGGTGCTTTTCCGGGCGGAGCTGGCCAGGCTGAGGACAAAGAACGGACGACGCGGCGCGGTCATCACCCCGCGCAGGCCGAGTTTTTGGGCCCGTGGCTCTGGGGTGATGAGTTGCGCTCGAGGACGACCCGCTCGATGAAGTTCTGCCAGGTCGCATCCGGGCTCCAGACCTTGCACATGGGGAAGCTCGCCTCGGCCTCGCTGTGACCGAGCACCCGCCGGCGGTACAGGTAAATGAAGGCCGAGGCCCGCATGTTCTTGGCGCAGTGCACCCAAACTTTCCGACCGCGGAACGCTGCGAGCATGGCGGCGAACTGGTGGAACTGCTCGGGCTTGGGATCCTCCCAGACCACCGGAATCTGGAGATAGGTGATGCCGAGTCGGGCGATGTGGTCGGCCTCATCCGCCAGTGCCCCGGGCGAGGTGGGCCGGGCCAGATTGATCACGGCTTCGATCCCCAAGGCGGGCAGCTGATCGATGTCGCGTTCCGACAGTTGGCCCGAGGACCACAGCCCATCGAAGACCTGATGCGTGTTTTCCGCGTCCATGAAAGTGCCGTCAGGCCGATCGATTGAACTCGCCCAAGGCGGCGGCGAGCTGGGCGGGAGACAGGCGCTTGCGCAGGGCGGCCATCTCGGCGTTGGCCCGGACATCGCAGCGTTCGTTGAGCGGGTGCCCGGCGTGGCCCTTGAGCCAGCGCCATTCAATTTGGTGACGGCTCACCAAGCTGTCGAGTCGCTGCCAAAGATCGACGTTCTTCACGGGCTCCTTGGTGGAGGTCTTCCATCCGTTGCGCTTCCATCCGTGGATCCAGGACAGGATCCCCTGACGCAAGTATTGGGAGTCGGTGAAGAAGACGATTTCGCAAGCCTGATTGAGCACGCTGAGGGCTTGAATGGCTGCCTGGAGTTCCATCCGGTTGTTGGTGGTCGCCGCGACCGCACCGCCGATCTCCAACTCCTGCCGACCATATTGCAACACTGCCGCCCAGGCTCCGGGCCCGGGATTTCCCTGACATCCGCCGTCGGTATGGATGGTGACACGCTTCAACAGGCGACAGTCTGGGAGCGGAGAGGCCAAAGGGGAAGCCGGCACCGCGGCCCGGTGATAACATCGTCCGACCCGACACGGCCCGATCCCGATCTTGCCGATTTGGGGGCCCTGCCGCCTAATGGGCAACAACGTTCCATGATCCCGCTCCAAGCGCCGTTCACCGCCGACAAGATCCAGGCCCTCAAGGTCGGGGATGAGGTCCTGATCTCCGGGGTCCTCTTCACGGGCCGCGATGCCGTCCACAAATACCTTCACGAAGGTGGGGAGCTGCCGCCCGAGGTGAACCTCCGCGACGGGATCATTTACCACTGCGGACCCGTGGTGCTGAAGGATTCGGACGGCTCGTGGAAGGTCACCGCAGCCGGGCCGACCACGTCGATTCGCGAGGAGCCCTATCAAGCCGACATCATCCGAGACCACGGCCTGCGGGGCGTCATCGGCAAGGGCGGCATGGGCGAGAAGACGCTGGCCGCCTGCAAGGCGCACGGCTGCGTGTACTTGCATGCCATCGGAGGCGCGGCGCAGGTGCTGGCCGAATGCGTGGTGCGCGTGCGCAACGTGTCGCTGCTCGAGAAGTTTGGATCGCCCGAGGCCATCTGGGAGCTTGAGGTGCGCGATTTTCCCGCCGTGGTGACCATGGATTCTCATGGTCGTTCGCTCCACCGCGAGGTGTACGCCGCCAGCGAAGCGGCCCTCAAAGAACGGGTCTGAACCCGCATGGACTTGGCCGAATTGGGTTGGGATGCGGTTTGGGAAAACACCTTCACCCCGCATCGCCTAGGTGGCCTCGAGCCCGCGCGAGTCGTCCACGAGGACAAACTTTCCTACATCGTGGTCGGGGCCTCCGGCGACCGACCGGCGATCATCACGGGTCGCTTGAGGCACCTTTGCCCGCGCGATCAAGACCTGCCCAAGGTCGGCGATTGGGTGGCGGTTCGACCGGTGCCCGGTGAATCCAAAGGGGTCATCGAGGCCCTCTTGCCGCGGCGTTCGCAAATCGCCCGCAAGATCACCGGCCGGGGTACCGAGGCGCAAATCGTCGTCACCAATATCGATGTGGCCTTCGTGGTCCAGGCGATGGACTCCACCTTCAATGCCCGCCGACTGGAGCGCTTCCTCGTCATGGTGCTCGAAGGCGGGGTGAAGCCGGTGGTGGTGCTCAACAAGCTCGATCTCTGCAAGGCCCCGCGCCGGATGACCTCGGAGGCCGAAGCAGTCTCCGGCGGTGCGCCGGTGCTGCCCGTGTGTGCCAAGACCGCCAAGGGGACGGGCCGACTTCGGGAGATTCTCGGGCCCGGATTGACTGCGGTTTTCATCGGCACCTCGGGTGTGGGCAAGTCGAGCCTCATCAACCGCTTGGTCGGTGGCACGTTGCAGCCGACCCTGCAGGTGCGTGATTCCGACTCCAAGGGACGGCATGCCACAACGTGGCGCGAGATCATCCCGGTGCCGCAAGGCGGGTTGGTCATCGATACGCCGGGAATGCGGGAGTTCCACCTGTGGTCGGCCGACCTCGGCCTGGACACGGCCTTTCCCGATATCACCGAGCTGGCCCAGGGTTGCCGGTTCCGCGACTGCACCCATGGGGCGGAGCCCGGATGTGCCGTGCGGTCTGCGCTCGAGACCGGTACCTTGGCGAGGGGTCGCTATGAGAGTTTCCGCAAGCTCCAGGCCGAGTTGGATGAGGTGGAACGCGGTCGCGTCGAGCAGGAGCGCCGGGTTCGATCGTCCCGGCCCAAAACCTCTGCTCGCAATGCCTCACCCGAGGATGACGGCGGCGACGATGGCGGCGAATGAGTCGACGGGTGGGGTCGCTTGAGGAAACCGGCAGCGGGTCCACGTTGCCCGCACAATGTCAGGCCTCGAACCAAGCATTCCCAATACCTTTCCGACCACACGGGAGGCCGCTTGGGGCCGATGGCGCGAGTTTTTGCCCGGAGCGAACCGCTATGGGGCGTTGCGCAATCAGGTCGTTCCCGGCCATCCGCACGTGACGCGGTTGTCTCCGGCCCTGCGAGCTCGACTGGTGACCACCGAAGCATTGGTGGGCTCACTGCTTGAGACCCACCGCTTCGACGCCATCGAGAAACTGGTGCAGGAGCTGGTGTGGCGCGACTATTGGAAGGGTTGGCTGGAGTTGCGACCCGGCGTCTGGTCCGCCTACAGAGCCGAGGTGGAGCGCCTACGCACCGAGGCCGATCCGGCCCTGCTCCGACGGGCCGAGGTGGTCATGGCAGGTCATGGCGGCATCGCGGTGCTCGATGGATTCACCCGCGAACTCATTGAGACCGGGTATTTGCACAATCACGCCCGCATGTGGTGGGCCGGGTATTGGATCCATGTCGAGCGCCTGCCCTGGGCGCTGGGGGCCGACTTCTTCTACCGGCACCTCCTCGACGCCGATCCCGCCAGCAACACGCTCGGCTGGCGTTGGGTCGCCGGCTTGCAAACCCGGGGCAAGGCCTACCTGCCGCGGCGATCGAACCTCGAGAGGTTCTGTGCGGCGTCCTTGCTGGTCGACCTGACCGGGCTCGAGCGCCTCGACGATTCGGTGGTCTCGCCCGTGCCGCTGCCCGACGAGGCGCCGGCCCAGCGCGTGGCTTGGTGTCCCTTGCCGGAAAGCCCTGACCTTCGAGGCGACTTGCGAGCCGCGGCTGACTTTGATCGTTGGGGCGTGTGGGTGCACGGCGAAGACTTGAGCATTGAAGAGTCTCCCTTGGGTCAGTTGCGACCCGAGGTGGTGCTGAGCGTGTTCGATGCGCAGAGGGTTGCTTCCCTTGGGATGGCGCCGCTCCGGGTCGCCTATTTGAAAACGGCCCTGGCCGATGGCTTGGCGAGGGCTGCCCGGCACTTCGGTTGCGCCACGGAGTCGTGCGAAACCGGCGAAGGCCTGGCCGAGGCCCTTGCGCGGGTGGCCCGGGAACGCGGCCTGGCCGGATGGGTGGCGATGCGTCCCTCGGTGGGTCCGCTGGCCGATGCGATTCCAGCGATGGAGGCCGCATTGGCCCGTGAAGGCCGGAAGGTGATTTGGTGCCGCCGACGGTGGGATGAGCACTGGTGGCCCCAAGCCTCGGCGGGGTTCTTCGGATTTTGGGAGAAGGCCCAACGCCGCCTGGCGAATCAGGCTGCAGCCTCCGTCAAAGGCCAGGACCCTCGGCAACCGGAGCTGCTATTCCCATGAACCCGGCCCGCCCCACCGGTCGTCCCGTGCTGGCCCAGCCTCTCCCGAGGCGCTCCGACTGGCAGGTGGTGTGGTTCAAGCGCGACCTGCGGATCAGCGATCACGCGCCCTTGATCGAGGCATTGTGCCAGGGCCCCGTCCTTGGGCTTTACCTCTACGAACCCGAGTTGCTCGAGTCGCCGGAATGGGATGCGTCGCACTCCCGCTTCATTGCCGAAGCGCTCCGGGAGTTGGAGACCCAGTGGACCCGGCGTGGAGGGTGTCTGCTGCTGCGGCGTGGCGAGGCCGTTGAGCAACTCGAACGCCTGCATCGCGAGACGGGATTTGTGCACCTGTGGTCGCATGAAGAGACGGGCAACCGGACGACCTACGACCGGGATCTTCGCGTCGCCCGCTGGTGCCGCGACCGGGGGGTCGACTGGCAGGAGCGGCGGCAGGACGGGGTCGTCCGGCGGCTGCGATCCCGCGACGGCTGGGCCGAGCGATGGGCCGGGACTATGGCCGCGCGCCTCGGGCCGGCCCCGGAGGTCCTTGGGACTGGGCGTCCGACCGGACTCGTCTCCGACGGTGTCTTGGGCCCGGAAGAACTCGGCCTTTGTCCGGTGATCCCGACGGGCTTGCAGCGCGGCGGCGAGTCGGCCGCCCGGGAGGTGTTGGGAAGTTTCCTTGAGGATCGCGGCGTCGGCTACCGTGCGGAGATGTCGAGCCCGCTCACTGCCTGGACGTCTTGTTCGCGTCTCAGCGCCCACCTTGCCTGGGGCTGTGTCTCCATGCGCACGGTGCATCAGGCGGCCGTGCATCGACAGGACGCCTTGCGCGCAATGCTCACCGCCGGGGTGCCGGTGGATCGCCGCTGGTCGGGCTCGCTTGCCAGCTTCCAGGCACGCCTGCGCTGGCATTGCCATTTCATGCAGAAGCTCGAAGACGAGCCGCGCATCGAGTTCAAGAATTTCAACCCGGTCTATGACGGCCTGCGCGAGGCCTTCACCGAGTCCGAGGAGGGCCGGCTGCGACTCGAATCGTGGTGCCAAGGTCGCACGGGCTTCCCGATGGTTGATGCCTGCCTGCGGGCGGTGCGGGCGACGGGTTGGTTGAACTTCCGCATGCGTGCCTTGGTGATGAGCGTGGCGTCCTACCACCTCTGGCTCCACTGGCGTCCGACGGCGATCCATCTGGCCCGGTGCTTCCTCGATTTCGAGCCAGGGATCCATTTCAGCCAGGCTCAGATGCAAAGCGGCACGACCGGGATCAACACCGTGCGCATCTATTCGCCGACGCGCCAGGCCCTCGAGCAGGATCCGAAGGGGGTTTTCATCCGCCGCTGGGTGCCCGAACTGGCTGGCGTGCCCGACGTCTGTCTGGCCGAGCCGTGGCGCATGACGCATTCGCAGCAAGAAGCCGCCCGGTGCGTGATGGGTGTCGACTACCCCGCACCGAGGATCGATCCCCGCCGGGCGGTGATCGAGGCCAAGGAGCGCATCGCCCGCGTGCGATCCAGTGGCGCCGCCCGCGAGGCGTCGCGCCGCGTGTATCTGCGCCACGGCAGCCGCAAGGGTCAGGCCTTCCGCGGAGCCGAGGCCGAGGCCCGGTACCGGCAGGGCCTGCTGGTCGGGTCGCCCGACCCCGGCTTGGAGCCGCCCATCGGCCTGGTGCAGCAAGAGCTCTTCGGATCGACCCCAGAAGATTCAGGTCCAGAATCCAGGCAATAGATTGGGGTCCGGTGAATATCCTCGACCGTCGCTTCCAGAAAGATTCCTGACAATCGGGGGCAGGACCGCCTGAGCCGGAACGATTCAATTGGATCGGTCGTGCTGGCTGCGTCTTCTTCCGCAAGAGCTTCGTTGTTCGCTCGTTACGGGCCTTCCATCGGCCCGCGCCTCGCTCTCGCCTTGTCTTGCGAAAGAATCCGCGACGCCATCCCTTTCCTCCCAATTGAATCGTTCCGGCCAGCCGGAACGATGTAATGGGATCGGTCGTGCTGGCTGCGTCTTCTTCCGCAAGAGCTCTGTTGTTCGCTCGTTACGGGCCTTCCATCGGCCCGCGCCTCGCTCTCGCCTCGCCTTGCGAAAGAATCCGCGACGCCACCCCTTTCCTCCCAACTGAATCGTTCCGGCGGAGGTGCGGGGTTTGGTCCCGGTCGGACCAGGTGGGGTTGCGCGCCAGCGCCTCCGGTCCAGACTGGCAGCGTGTCATTCAGCGTGTCGCCCCTGACAGAAGGTTTTTCGTCATGTTCCAAGCGGTTTCCGGAAGTTCTGGTCGTCGGGGCTGGGATCGCTGGTTTGTTGGCCGCGTGCGAGTTGAAGCGGGCCGGGCTCACGGTGAGGGTGATCGACAAGGGGCGCGGCGTCGGAGGGCGTCTGGCTACTCGACGGATCGGAGACGCGATCTTCGACCATGGCGCCCCGTGTCTCGACTTGCACGGCGGGCGCTTGCCCGACCGCTGGTGGCGGGAGCGTCTCGGTTCCGCGCGGACCGAATGGTGGCCACCCACGGCCGGCTCCGAGACCGTGGTCCCTTGCCGGTGGCGGGGTGCTCCCACGATGTCCGCCGTGGCCAAGCACCTGGCCCAGGGTTTGGAAGTCCTCTCCGAGACGGTTCTCACATCGCTGAGGTCGGAGGGATCCCAATGGATCGCGTCCACGTGCGGTGGCGGCCAATTCTCGACAGCGGCCGTGGTGCTCACTCCGCCAGTCCCTCAATCGCTTGCCCTGCTCGATGCGGGCGCTGTGGACATGCCCTCCGAGCTACGAACCCGCCTCGCTGCCATTGAGTATCACCGATGTCTCGCGGTGATGGCCGTCTTGAACGGGCCGCCGCGCATTCCTCCCCCCGGTGGTCTCGCCCCGAACTCGGGTCCTTTGGCATGGATCTCGGACAATCAGGCGAAGGGTTTATCACCGGTGCCAGCGGCAACCCTTCACGCCACAGCCGCGTTCAGCCTCGAGCATTGGGATCGTGATCGCACGGAAATCGGGCGCCTGCTGATCGAGGCTGCTCAGGAATGGATCGGCCCCGGCATTCGGGAATTCCAGGTCCACGGATGGCGGTATAGCCGACCCCAGGTTCCCGACGCGTCTGCGTGTCTCCGTGTCAGCCTGCGACCTCCACTTGTCCTGGCGGGTGATGGCTTCGGCCCTGGAGGCATCGAAGGTGCTGCGCTCTCCGGATTGGCCGCGGCCCGAGCGATCCTCGAGGCCAGTCCGAGCTGAGTGATCCGAGGACGGAGTGGACGGGCAACGCAAACACCGGATGGCCCCGCATTCTCCGGTCAGCGACCCACCAATCGCCCCGTCGAATCATGACGACGGCGGGAAAACCCACAGGGCCGGACGGCCCACGTTGCAGTGGACGGCGCGGCCGAGCAGGGTGAGTCCTGCCAGCGAATAGTAGAGTTGGGAGCGGGCAAGGTCGCCGAGGACTGGTCCGTGAACGGGCGAGCCGAGCAATTTGATCCGGCGGGCCGCCGACGGGATCGGGTAGAAAATGGTCTCCACCCACGGTCGGTCACTGCCATCTTCCCCGGTGATGGCAGGGAGTCTGCGGATCCACCGGGAGGGATCCAGACCCGCAGAGGCCATGGCCCGGTCGGCTGCGAAGACCGAGGCTCGTCCCAAGCTCGGCAACACCAGCAGCCCAAGGAAGCTCCATAGGGTCATCCAGCACGCCTGACCCAGTAGGGCGTTGCCGGTGGGCAGTGAGCCGAGATCGAAGGCCAGGCTCCCAACCTGGCAACCTGTCAGGTTCCAGAGCAGCAGGACGACAACGGTGCGGAAGGGCAATCCGTTGTTTGCCTGCCATCGCCGGCGCGACAACGCTGCGCGGAGTTCCGCTTCGGGAAGGTTTTGGCTCCACGACTCGGGCACAAGGATCCCGGCGTGGGACCCGAATCCAACGAGTCCGCCGGTGAAGGCAGGATCGTCCACCTGGGTGGTGAGAAGTCGCTCACCGTTCGCCGTGACCCTCGGCTGAACCTTGGCTCCGCTGATGGCAGCGTGGAGGAATTTGCGTGTCACCGACAGCGCGACGGTCGATGCAGCCAAACCCATGCAGAACCCGCCGGTCCACTGCAGGCTCGCCGTCGCCACAACCCCGATGACCGCCACGACCGATGAATGGATCACCAAGGCACGGCCCCATCCCTTGAGGTAGGTTTCCGGGGTTGGGCGGATCCCGGGGATCAGCAGGTTTCCGCCGAGCGCGTCAAAGATTGCTTGGACGCCCAAGGCTGTGGCAACGATCGCCACGATCGCCATAATGTCGAGGGGCTCGCGTCCTGAGCGAATCAGTGCCAGACCGCAGATCGAGGCCATCACCCAAAATCCGACGTTAACGATCCCCAGCGACAGGCGTCGCCGAGCCAATTGGGTTTGTTCCGGTGTCATGGGGTCTCGTCTCAAGCTTCGGATCCGGTCAATGCGGATGGTCTGATGACCCATGCCTCTCCACGGAGTGATATCGCTCCTGTGGTTTTTGGGGATCTCCATGAACCGGCCATTCCGCCAAGGTTCCCTCAACGCTTGGAGATGCAAATCGCCTGCCGGCGGGTCCGTCGCAGAAAACCCGCCAAGAATACGGGTTTGAGCCCGATTTTTCCCGAGCCGGCTCTTGGCCGATCAGCCTTTCCTGCTGTCGAGGAAGTAGGTGTGGATTTCACCCAACCCTTTGCAGGAGACGTACCCACGGTCGGTGAATTGAAAGTGACCCTGCAGCAGTTCGTATGTGGCGGACGCGACCTGGATGCGATTGGGTACCCCGGAGGATTCCATGCGGTCTGCCAGATTGACGGCCTCACCCCATAGGTCATACGAAAACTTCGTGCTTCCGATCACCCCAGCCACAACGGGTCCGGAGTTCAGGCCGATACGCAGGCTCAGGCAGAGGTCCCGTTCCTGATTGATTTCACTCACCACGGTCAACATGTCCAAAGCCATCTCCGCCGCCGCATGGGCGTGGTCGTGGCGCGGTTCCGGTACACCACCCACGACCATGTAGCAGTCTCCGATGGTTTTGATTTTTTCCAGGCCGTGAGAATCGGTGAGTCGGTCGAATCGAGAGAAGAGGTCGTTCAGGAGGTCGACCAAGGCTTCGGGGGCGATCTGGTTCGCCAAGGAGGTGAAACCAACAAGGTCCGCGAACAGGACCGTGACGCAGGCGTGGCGCTCAGCGATGTTGCGTTCACCTTGCTTGAGCCGTCCGGCGATGGCTTTCGGGAGGATATTCAGGAGGAGCCGCTCGGACTTTTCCTGCTCGATTTTGAGCAAGTGTTTTTCCTGCTGCAACTCGAGCAATCGGAGTCTCTCGAGATCGCGCAGGCGTTTCCGTTCGAGCGAAGCAGCCACCCGCGCCTTGAGGAGAACCGAACTCGTCGGCTTGGGGAGGAAATCTTCGGCCCCGAGCTCAATGCAGCGTACCACGGCCTCAAGGGCGTCGATCCCGGATGTGACGATCACCGGGATGTGGTTTTGAAACCCCTCATTGCGCAAGGTTTCGAGGACTCCAAATCCGTCCAACCGAGGCATCTCGATGTCCAACACCAACAGGTCGAAATCCCGCTGGCGGAGCATTTCAATGGCCTCCTGCCCGTCCCGCGCTTCGGAGACATTCTTGTACCCCAAGGTCCGGAGCATGAGCACCATCAGATAGCGCAACTGATCCGAATCTTCCACCACCAGGATGGCCGCGTTTTGGCCCGCGATGTCGGACTCGGCGAGCTTCAATTGGGTCAATTGCTCCGCCGAAAGTCTTTGGCCGCTCTCCTTCTGGAGGAAACGGGAAGTACTCATGTGGTCGTATCTGGTCGGCACGCTTGATACGAATTTTTATCGGGAACGATTGCGAAAATCAACGTTGGCCTTGCCTGAAGGACCAAACAAGACAGAGGGCCGATCAGGGTCCGGCTAACATTGATAAGGGGTTGATCCGACTCACGGAAAGACCGAGGCCGACTTGCTCAACTGCCTCGGCATCAGATCGATGGGCAGCGGTCGCAAGCCGGTGATCAACCTTGCCGAGGCCACTGTGCCCGGGGCGATTCCCATCGCCGCCGCGCGGGTGTCGAGGCCTTGCGGATCCAAACGGGCCAGCGCACCGAGGATCCGCTCCGTGGTCAGGGGCGAATGTGGACCCTTCTGGTAAGCCTCGAGGAACCGATAGGTTGTTTCTGTGGCGCGGTCTCCGCCCCATTCTGCCAGAAGATCCATCGCACCGAGGACCCCGGGGTCTTTGTACAGGCCGTCCCCGAAGAACGACCATTCCTTGCCACCGTTCTGGATGGCCGCGACATGCTCTTGATACGCGGCATTCCACCGGGTCTTGTGGTCGATATACCCATCGAGGAAACGCTCGAGGCTCTGTCGGACGGCGACCGGACCTGCCAGTCGGGCGCTGGCAAGGATACTGGTGTCGGGCAGCGTGCTGTCCGTGCGAAGGCCGGAGAACAGGTGGTCTCCCCAGTCGGGCGCAGGATGATCGCCGCGTCGCGCCGATACCGCCTCCAGATCGAGCCGGTCGGTGGGGAAGGAACGCATCGATTCCAGCGACGAGGAGGGCAGGCGATCCCAGGCGTCGTAGACCCCCTGTTGGGCCAGCGCCCGGGCGAACCAGGCCTGATTCGGCTCAGCCCGCTCGGCTCGGCGCGCCAAGGCTTGGGTCAATTGCGGGTTGGCCCAAGCCCCCAGGGCCTCCAGCAGCGGAGGCTCTAGTTGGTTCCATTCAACGGTCGCCAGTCGCCGGATCAGAAGAGGGATCGAGGGGGCATCCTGGGTCTTGGCCAAGACCGTGGCGGCCACGTTGGAACCCTCGTCGGTCCGGGCCGCCCATTCCCTGAGGAACGCGGTGCCGGCGAGAATGCCGTACCGATGGAGGAGTGCTGCCGCCTTCACCCGGTCGGTGGGCGACTTCAAGTTGAGCAGGGCCGTGGTGAGCCGCTCCAGGACCAGCGGCGGGAAGGGTTCGTCGAACCGGTTGAACACGGCGTCCAGGACATCCTCCGGGGTCTTGTTCCAAGGGGTGGTCCCGAGGTGTTCGCCCCGCTTCTCCGCCTCGATCGCCTCATTGGCTGCACGGAGCAAGGCTTGGATCTGCTGTGCCTCGGGGGATGAGGGGTTTGTCGGATGGCCGGCCTCCTCCGCGGCGGGTGCGTTGGAGCCGTTGAGCTGGGCGCCCGAGGTCTCGTCGGAGGCCCCTGGCCGATGGGGCATCAACCGTCGCGTTCCCCACATGAGACCAAGCAACACCAAGAGGCCTCCGAGGATCCAGGATTTCTTCATGGAGTGGGCTGCATTTTCATGATGCGGGAAGTTCGGACACCATCGGCCCGAAACCAGGAATCCGTCAAAGGGGAACGGGGTCCGGCAAGTTTTTGATGGTTTTCGGTCGCCTGATAGTAGTCCGCGAGGAGAAGGGTCAACTCCGCGGTTGGGTACCCGTAAACTGTGCCGGTGAGTGGCTTCCAGCGAGTCACCCGCGTCGGGCTGCGCCGGACCACCGGGTGGTCGCAATGGAAAAGCGCTGATGAAGGTCAGCCCAACAAGCCAAAGTGCCTGCAAAAGCGACCACAGCTTGACGGAATCCCAGCCAGCCAGCGCAAAACGACGGTCAAGAAACGTCGCCCGTCTGCGATCCGGGTGAGGCCAATACTTCGATGAGGTAGCGCAGTTCCTCCTGCACGTCGTCGCCGTCCGTCAGGGTCTGGGAAATCTCGGCCCGCACGGCCTCCCGGAATCGCCGCCGCAAGCGGTGGATGGCTACCTTCAGCGCGCCTTCGGTAAGTCCGAGTTCCCGGGCGAGGTCTGTGGGCGACGGAAGTTCGTCGCCGACCAGTGCCGGCTTGAGGCGCTCGAAGTGGGCCGACTTGCCAGCCGATCGCAAGTCGCTCTCGACCGTCGCCAGAGCCCGCTCAAGCAGGGTGAAGGCCCACTCGCGGTCGAAGCGAAATGGGTCGAGGCCTGGGGTGGCCGGTTCGTCGATTCCGTCTTCGGAAAGCGACGCGGTGGGGACACCGCCGCCGCGTTTGAGTCGGCTGGCCCGTTCGCGCAGGTCCGACTCGAAATGCCGGAGCGCGCCCAGCAAGTAGGAGCGGAATCGCCCGCGGGCCGGGTCGGCCCCCGCAAGTTGACCGCCAGCCAGCAGGTGGGCGAAGAACTCCTGGGCCCATTCGCGCGCCTCGTCGTCCGTGCCATGCCACCGCCGGAGCGTCTCGAAGACCGGTCGCCAATACGCCTCGCACAGTTCCGACAACGCCGCCCGGGCCTCCGGTGTCGTGCCCCGCGCCCGCGCCACCAGCGACCAGCGCGTGGGGGCGAAGCCGGCGATAGGCGATCGAGAGTCGGTCATGGGGGTGGGCTTCGATGGGGCAACGGATTGGAGGGGTTCCGGCGCCACCATTCCCAGGCGAATGGCACCCAAGCGCTGGATCGGCTCAAGCGGTCTCGGAATCGAGTCTCGAACAGCTACGGGAAGTCATCACCGGAGTTTAGTACCAACCAATTCGAACAGGAGTGCGCGGAATCGCTCGTCGGACAACGGCTGGACCGACCCGTCCCCCAGCAGCACCGATCGGACCTGCGTATCCGGATCCGGGGGCGACACGGCGAGCATCTCGTCGGGTGACGAGTTCGTCCCACTGATTGTGAGGAAGAACAGGTAAGGTTTGCCGGTTCGGGGGTCTGTCATCTGGTCTTTCCGTCCGAAGAGTCCCAGCTGCTGGAAGTGCTCCCAGTTGGCTCGATACGACGGGCTGGCCCGGCTGAGGCTTTGTCGGAATTGCGCTTCGGACATTGGCAGAACCGACCCGTCCCCAAACAGGACCGTTGGGTTTTTGAGGTCCGGCCCGCCGAGCGCCACGGCGATAATCGGGTTGGGGGATGTGTCCATGAGGTCCGTTCCAAAGATCACGACGGGTTGGCCGGTGAGGGTATTGATATTTGAGATCAGACCCTCAACTTCAAAGGTTTTGTGCGCCGCCCCGAGATAATCGAGCTGATTGACACCGGCGATCCGGTCAGCGCGGGCCTTGTTTTGTTGAAGGAAACGGACGGCGACGGTCAGTAGAGCCCATGCGGCGAGGAGCGCGACCGCGACCGCCCCGACAACCCGGGATTCCGTCCATGGCCCGAAGCGTCTCCAGATCGGAACTCGCTTCGCGGGCTTGTCCCTCTCCTGGCGTTCGGTTTCCGCCAAGCCCTCGACTTCGGCCCTCACCTGATCGGCGGTTTGCTGGCGCAGTTCGCGTTCCTTGGCCAGCGCCCGGAAGACGATATCGTCCACGCGGGCATCGAGGCCGGCCTTGATCGACGGGGCCGGGAAGCGGCCGAGGGGAAGTTCTCCGGTGAGCAGCTCATAAAAGACCACCCCCAGCGAGTAGATGTCGGCCCGGTGGTCCACCTGCTCGGGCGTCTCCACTTGTTCCGGAGCCATATAATGCGGCGTGCCGATCCGGGCCCCGGTGCGGGTGAGCGTGTACGCCTCGCCCGCCGAGGCACCCGGGCTCTCGAGCAGTTTCGCGATGCCGAAATCGGCAATTTTCACCCGGCCCTCGGCATCCAGCAGCAAGTTCTCCGGCTTGATATCCCGATGCAGCACCCCCTGCGCATGCGCGGCCTGCAACGCCTCGCAAATCGGCGGAATGAGCGCCAGCGCCTGATGTGGCGTGAAGCGCCCGGACCGCAGCGCCTGGCGGAGGTTGGCTCCGTCCACGAACTCCATGAGCAGGAAGCAGAACCCACCCGCCTGCCCAAACCCATGCACGCCCACGATGTGGGGATGCCGCAACCGCGAGAGCGTACGCGCCTCGCGCTCGAATCGTTCCACGAAGGCCGGATCCGCGGCCAATTCACGGGGCAGCACCTTGAGCGCCGAGATCCTGCCTGAATCCCGTTCCCGCACCCGGTACACACAGCCCATCCCGCCCGTGCCCAAGTGTCCCAGCACCTCCAGTTCTGGAAAGGCCGAGGCGATCTCAGCCAAGGTCGGCGTCTTCCACGATTGAGTTCCGAGACCGGCGTCCGTCGGCGCATTCGCCCCGTCCAAGAGACAGCGCGGGCACAGACCACCCGGGGCCCGTTCAGGAATGGGGGACAAGCATCGCGGACAGGATCGCGAAGGGAGAGCCGATGAAGGTGCCGGCGTGGATTCCATGTTCATTCACTCCCTCCATGGGGTTTCTACCGCTCAAGGTTACACGAAATCCGTGGCCCTGTCGTGCTCCAGGGTCCGTTGTCCGGATGCGGATCCGAGTTGCGAGTCCAAGTTGCCGCTTTCCACGAACACCCGTGCAGTCAAGGACGCAGCCAGGAACCCAGTCCCAACCCGTTGAGAGGGATCTGCTTTTGGAAACGTAACCGATTCAGTAGGGCGCCCCGGGCGGCAGCGGGATCGGTCCGGAGCGAGCATAGGAACGTCGACACCCTGATCCCCCTCGCGCGGCCGCGCGAAAGCCCAACTGGCCCCAACGTTCCCTGCGAGCGCAGGACCGATCCCGCGGAGCCCCCACCGCCCACAAGCCCCAGGCGCCAGCCCCAGCACTCCGCCATCGCAAAAATGGTGAGAGCACCCGGGAGTATGCGGCGTTCCTTCAGAACGCACCGGTGGTGCGCCATACCCGGGGTTTCACCCCGAGCTGGTATGCGGTGCCCCGTTGGGGCACTCCGAACGCCTCACCTTTCCCAGATCCCCCACCACAACACACCGGATCAACGACGATTGTTTTTCCTCAACGGCGACCATCAAACCACCTCATAGAGGGACAGGCCCCCAATCCACGAAGCGGCAGCGGGACCGGGCCGGAGCGAGCCTAGGAACGTCGACACCCTGATTCCCCTCGCGCGGCCAGCGCGAAAGCTTAGCCGGCCCCAACGTTCCCTGCGAGCGCAGGACCGGTCCCGCGGAGCCCCCACCGCCAACAAGCACCAGGCGCCAGCCCCGCCACTCCGCCATCTGAAAAAGATGATAAACTAGCCCCGTTTGTGTAAATGTGAGGGACCGACCCCGCCGCGTGTGTTGCGTCGGGGGGTTGGCAGGGTAGCGTTGCGGTCTTGAATGCACCGCGGGTCATCACGTTCTCCCCGTCGCTGACGATTCCGCTGACCCGGGATTGTCCGTGGAACTGTGCCTACTGCGGG
>JACCDP011385856.1_pt1 | contig 16432 bp, 17 predicted proteins | sample 7445841 | NCBI WGS metagenome assembly JACCDP01 (sample SAMN15323441, study PRJNA562643) | freshwater metagenome | isolation source: river surface water | place: USA:Blue River Watershed | collected 2017-08-17 | reverse complement strand
GGAGCATCTATTACGGGGACAAGAGATGAGTTGGTATTAGCAGTACAAAAAATAGGAAATGGTACTGATAACTTTATTGCTTCGTTCGTTTGGAAAGAATTTAGTTGATGAAAAAAAGTAAGTTAATCAAAGAAAAATGCGAGATAGAATCTTGTAATGTTACAGACCCTAACTTATTGCATTTACATCACTTTATCGAAAGAACAGAAATAAATACTAATAATGATAATCTTAATTTAGTAATATTGTGTGCAAATTGCCATGCTTTAACTCATAGTAATAAGTTAAAAATAATTGGAATCTTTCCTTCTACTAGGCTTCCAAATAAAAGAACTGTAATATATGAATTAAATGGCAAAAGAAATATAGATGGAATTGATTTTCCATACTTAGAGTTTAAAAATAAATCATTTAAAATTTATAAAGGAAGACATGAGCAAGAATGATGAAAATATAGAAATTATTAAAAGCCTGTCAATAGGCGATATTAAAATTGATGCTACTAACTCAGAAAATCTTAGCAATAAGATTCTTCCAGAGCATGAGACTCGTCGCAGATTATTAACTCATGCTAGAATGGTTGGTTGTGAAAAAGATATGTTATTATTATTTAAAAAATATGATAATTTATTAAGAAATTGCACTAATGAAAAAGAAAGATCTGATATTGGAAAGATGGGATCTATGGAGGCATACCTTCTATTAGGTGGTGGCGGGGAGTTGTATATAGATGGTCAATTAGTTTATAAAGATAAATAAGGAAAAATTATGTCAGAAAAATTTGTAGGAGAAGTAGTTTGGTTTGATGCCCGTCGTGGGTATGGTTTTATTTCTTGGGAAAAAGATGGAGTAAAACAAAAAGATTTATTTTTACACTTTTCGGATATTATTGTAGAAGGATTTAAAACTGTCAATAAAGGTCAAAAAGTAGAATTTTCTTTAGGTCAAAATAAAAATGGAGTACCTAAGGCAACTGAGGTAACTCCAATTTTAGTAGCTTAATTTATTTTTTTAAAAAGATTTGTACTATCTGGATTACTAAACTTAGTAGTCCAGATACGAACAATACTTGTAGTTTAAATATGTCTTTATTTAAATCTTCAGTTTGTCTTAATATTTTATCTACTTTTTCTTCAGTTTTGTCCTGCTTTTCTCGACATTTATTTAACAAACCCATCATTTCTTCATTTTGTTCTGCAACAGTAGTTTCTATTTCAATAGCTTTTCTATTGACTTCTAGTATTAAATCAAGGTCTTTCTTATTTACCATATCACTAAGAGAGACTCTCTCAACCATTTTACCCTCATGCTACTTTTTTAATTTTAGATTTTCTAGCCTTTATCTGCCAAATAACTTTATCACATTTTTCATTTAATTGATTATATTTATTAATTGTTTCAGGATCTATTATTTCCTCTGAAACTTCTGATTTGGCAATTTTTTCATTATTAATATTTTTATTAATATTGTTTGTCATATTTATTCCTATAGTTCAGAATTTTCAGCGGCAAATTGCTCATCGCTTAAATTTAATTCCTCGTAACTTTCTTCTTTTATTTCTAATACTGATCTTTCTCTAGACTCAATATAAGTTTCTTTTCTTAAAGGAATATCCATTTTTAAAACAACTGGATCCACAATTCTTACTGAAATTAAATGTCTTTTTTTATGTAAAGAGCCACTTTTAGCAGATTTTTCTAGTTGTGGTAAAGTATAATAATAATGCTTTTTATCTAATAAATTAATAGAAGAAAAAGCTTTTACCGTTAAATTTAAATCAGATAAGCTAACATTCCTATTGCAAGTATTAGTTATCCAAAAACATTTTTTCTTTGCCACAAATTAATATAATTAAATTAGCATAATTATATATATTAGTATGGCACAAACATTAAATTTTTTTCCAGGTCAAAAAGCTAGTTTCTTCTTAGAAACAAAAGATGGTTATGGTACCAGAACTGATTCTCCATCCATTCCCTTTGTGTCTAGAATTATTTTTCCATCTCTTACTTTAGCTGCAGGATATCCACAACCTATGGTTAAACTAGATACTGGGCTGTATTACTATGAATTTATTCTTCCTTCTGGAGCTACAGCAGTAGGCAGCTACTTAGCTGATGTAAGCTATATCAACCCAGTAAACAATGCAGTTAATTCAGAAATATACCAAATTATTGTTTCTGCTCCCTTTGGCAATTACTCTGCTTCAGTCGCTATATAATGTTTTAAATTTTGCATATTTTCTTTGCAAGCATATATTTTGATTTTTGTATAAAAAATCATATATATTTTTAACTACATTATTACCACTATAACTTATTTTGTAAATAGAATGGTGATCTATTATTTTGGCATCATTTGTTTTACAATTTTTTGATAAAATATCTCTATATTGTTGTATAAATTTTTTTGTGCCTAAAATAGAAAAACTTAACTGTATTATTTTTCTACCTTTGACTAAGCCACAATGAGTAATTGTCCCGTCTCCATCAAAATATCCTCTCATAAAATGATTTAAAAATTTATGAGATAACAGCCATTCCGGCATTTCATATGTTTTGGTTTTATTTGGAATAATATTAAATTTTTTTAAATCTTCTACTATATTTTTATTTGCTATTTGTAACTCTACACATTCTTTGTCAGAAGTAACTAATTTATTTTTTTTAACTTGATATTCTTTTATAGGATGATTACTTTCTAATAGTTTTTTTATTTTTTCCAGATGCTCTAAATCTTTTTTAGATAATGTTATCTTTAATATTTTAGAATATTTCCTATATTGAACAGATCCATCGGCAGCGATAAACCCAGCTAAATAGAAAGATTCTGGAGATTCATTTTTAAAAAAATTATTATTGCAATGATAAATTCCTTTATACTTTATTTCATAATCTACATTGTATAGTTTCATATATTTATAAATAGTATCAATTGATACATTTAGTTTGTCAGCCATTTTTTGCATACTTCCACAGCTTTTATATTCATATTCTAGTATTTCTTTAGATAATTTTTTTAAATTTATTTTGTTCATAATAATTAATACCATAATGGTGGTAGTACAAAGGATAATCCATGACTATAAAAGCTAGAGGCGAATTTGTTGATGTTACAGAACAAATAAATTTAGTTGTCCAGTTTAAAGATGGATCTGGTAACCCTGTCAACACCGACTCATATCCACAAATATCTATCATACAACCAAGCGGATTAGTATTACTAGCACCTACTTCTGTAGGCGTGGCTCAAGTAGCTGATGGTAAATACTCTTATATTTTTACAGTTCCTTACAACGGTCCATATGGGGTATTTAATGATGTTTGGACTGGATATATCAATGGGTTTAGAGTAGAAACTACTTTTAATTTTGTAGTGGCGCATACTCAAATGCCAGCTATTAATACAGATGGCTATGTTGCTCTTGGAGACGATCCTGGGTTTAATTATTCGCAAGCTGCAATTAAAAATATTAATAAATTAATTAAATCATTACGCGGAAGATTAAACAGTGCTGGCAAAGCTAAATCAGTAGATGGTTATGGAAACGTAATTTATGTAGACTGTGATATTTTCTCAGTAGATATGTTAGTGACTTTTATTGCTACAGCATTATGGGATTTTAATCAAGTTCCATACTTTACTTTTTTTCAATTTGATGATGATAATTTCGTAGAACAATTTGGAGAAATATTGGTAGAAGGAGCCACTCTCTATTCTTTAGCCTCTAAAGCTTTAATTGAGCGTGGTAGAGAGTTTCAAATTACTGATAACGGATTAAGTTTTAATCCTCCTACTGTCAGCGATTTAATGAATACTCAATATTCTGGTTTATTAACACAATATTATGATAAATTAAAATATATTAAGAACTCATTGCGCCCTGCTCCTAAAGGACTTGGTGTCTTTAGCATGAACAGTGCAATAAACCCGGCTTTTGCTAGGCTCAGACATTTGCGGGCTCGCAGACTCATCTGATTTTACTGTCTAGGCTCATCTTTTTTCTACATTAGCAATAATTTGAGCCTCATCTAAAGCATTGTAAGCATCTTTATAATTTACGACTATTTCTTCGCCTTCACTTATATTTTTGAGAGCGTATAAATAAACTTTATTATCTTTTGTTATGCAGACAGCGTTTGGTTTTTTGCTGTGATTTAAATATCTTTCTAATTCTGTTCTTTCTATAAAAGTGCCTAATTGTTTAGACATTTTTGTAGTAAAATACTCATGATTTTTCTTTTTTTTAGAAACAGCATCTACTACATGACCAATTTCTTCATCTTTTTTAAGATCTTCTGCTGCATGAATACCTAATCCATGAATTTTTGATTTAGAGACATAATATTTTTTCATATATGTAAAATATATAAATATGACTATTTAATTATAAAGAGTATGCATCATAAAAAAATGAAAAAAATACCTTTATCTAGGGTAAAGGCGACTTCACCATCTACTTTATTAAAGTTAATAAGTAGAGCAAAAAAATATTTAAAAAAAGATAAGATATGGAAAAAGGTTTGTCAAGACTTTGGACAAAAACCAGATATTATTGATCATATTCCTACTATGTTTGGTGATTTAGACGTTAGCGCCAAAACTCATCATGGAGTTGTAATTATAAATTATAAAGTTTTATCTGATGGAGAATTTTTTACAGATTATTCATATTTAATTCATGAATATACTCATTGGTTTCAGCAATGTTTTGGAGAAAAACCAACACAAAGCTCAGATAATGGAAGTTATTTAGATAATAAATATGAGCAAGAAGGTTTTCAAAATCAATTAAAGTATATTGCTCATCATTTTGGAGAAGATGATGCCGAAGAGTACGTAGAAGGTTTACTAGAGCATCATGACATAAAAAGCAAATCTAAACAAGATGAGCTAGAGTCTGTACTACTTAAGAAAGTAGAGTAATAAGATCATAGTAGATACTACTCCTATAATATATCCTCTACTTTTTGTCGAGATCTGTGATTAAAAATATTTTCTATAATATTTAATTGCAAAGAAGCTAATAAATACTAATTATAGTATGATTAATTATGCAAATATTAATTATACTAACCCAGTAAGAGTTGGTCTCGATGCTGTGACAGCATTAGGAGATGGCTATACCATTAATTTAAAATGGTTTCCGGCGTACACAGATGGCTACGCTGATGGGTACCAGATTGCGTATCATATATATTACTCTACAATAAAAGAAAATGTATTTACCGAGGGGGTTAAATACGTTTCATTGAACGGCAGCACTCAGGCAAACATTATTGATTTAGTACCTGGACAGTTATATTTTTTCTCAATTAGACCTGTAGAATATAATCCAAATTTATTAAATTTAGCTAGTATTTTGCCAGTTGCATATGATGATTTGCGTGCATATCCTTACAGTATTTTAAGACAAAATATTTCTTCTACTGATTTAATAATACCGTTATTGGACGTAGAAGGTTTTCCTTCTTATGGAATTGTAAAAATAGGCGTAGAACTAGTTGAGTATTCTTTTATAGATGCTACAAATAAAAATTTAGTACTAACTGATGTTAGTCAGCGTGGGTTTTTAGGTACTGATGCAAGAAGTCATACAGTTGGTGGATATGATGGATATTATAATTGGAATCCAGAAGTAGTATTTTTTACTCCATATGAGTCAGCAGAATTTGATCGTATTTTTATGGGTCAATGTAGATTTGAATATCCAAATTACTCATCTACATTATTAGATGGTTACAAACAAGTAACTAAAGATTTATTGAGCACTGATTTAGCAGCTAGCGATCAATTTAATACTGGATTTCCTATGTATGACTATGCTGGTTATCATAGAACTGATCCAGTATTATTATTAACAGGAGCTTGTGTAGGTAGTTACATTGGCGGGGAGATGGGATGTATAGATGGCTACGGAAATATGAATATTTTACGTGGTTTAAATTTACAAGACCATAATAATCAAAGACAAGAAATATTATTAAGTGTGACAGGTAGACCTGCTGTTTTAATACAAAGAATGAGAACAGGTATTCGTTGTAATTGCTATCTTCCATCTAGAGAATATCAGCAAGATAGATGTCCGTATTGTTATGGATCTGGATTTGTGTATGGTTATCAGCAATTCTTTAATCCAAGAAGATCAGATGGAAGAATTATGGTTCGTCCTGGACCTGCTGAAGAAAATTTAAAGATGCAAGAAGCTGGATTAGAGTCTGAGTTCAATATGGATTTATGGACATTAACAGTGCCTACTATTAAAAATAGAGATATTATTGTTATGTTTGATATGGATGATAATGAAGAGTTTAGGTATGAGGTGGCAGGCGTTACTAGAAATAATACAGTTGTAGAATTGCAAGGCGGTCAAAAACTAAGGGTACAAAGAATTAGAAAATTTGATCCAGCTTATCAAATTAGAGTATTTAGAAATACATCTATGTTCCCAAGCAAGATAAATACTACAATTGGAATGACTACTGGTATTCCCCCACATACACATACTGTTACTAGAAACGAAAAAGATCCTGGAACTTGGTCTCAAACCACTGCTGTTTCTCAAGGTCATAATCATCCAGTAATTGTTCAGAATGGTCAGTTAGTAGTAATGGAAGCCTTGGGTCATACCCACGAAATTATAATAACATAAAGCTAATAAATAAGTATACTATGTTGAGAGAATGTTGAGAGAATATCATGAGTAACCCATTAATTCCTAATTATGTTAAAGGCGTAGGTAGATTAGTTACCGATAGATATGATTTTCAAGATCATATTGATGGGTATAGTTTTCGTCACAATGCCAATCAAATTGATTTATCTCCAGCTATAACTTTTGACGGATATACTGAAACTACAGTACAAAGTGCTTTACAAATATTAAGTACTTATGTAACAGCGCCTGTTGTACCAGATGCTACTACTACCAGTAAAGGCATTATACAATTATCTGGCGATATTTCTGGTACAGCGACTAGCGTTACCGTTAGCGCACTACAGGGAAGTCCTATACAGCCAATTATTCCTTCAGCCGTAGGTCAAGTATTAACCTGGGATGGTATTGGGTGGTATCCTGATAATGCAACTAATGCCTTTACAGCTGGTAGTGATTTATATGGCACTAGTACAAATCAATTTGTACAAAATTTATCTGGAGATCCAATTTTTAACTATGTTACAATATTTGGACCTAAATTAACTTTTGAAAAAACTCAACAAGCTTTTATTACTCAAGATGATATGGATGTTGGTCCAGCTGGCTCATTTTATATTACAGCCCAATCAACTACAGATGTAAATTTTAATGGTGGAGCTTTAGTTCTTTCAGGAGGGAATGCTGGAGGAGGGACTGGATTAAAAGGGGCTGTTCAGTTATCTACTGGCGGGGTTAATACTACATTAGTAGAATTGGCAGAAGTAGTTCAAAATCAATTAGTATTAAGTTTATGTAATACTGTTCCTATTACTAATATACAAATGCCTGCTAATACTGGAAGCGGTGTTATTTACATTAAAAATGCAGCGACTGACCCAGGAGCAGGAATTCCATCTGGTGGGGCTATACTTTATGCTAGCACTGGTAAATTATATATAAAACAATCTGATGGTGATAATTTTGCTATTGGAAGTATTCCAAATCCAAGTATTTGGGGTGGGGGCACTAGATATGTTTATAGTTATAGAGCAACAACGTTAACTACAAATGCTACTCCAGCAGTAGCTTTTAGTTATGTAATGCCTAACAGCACAATTGTAAAAGCAGATATATTAATTGTTGGTAAAAATACCAATCCAGCTGTAAATGAAGCATACCAAACAAATATGTCTAGAGGTTTTACTATTAATTCTACTGGTACAGTAGCTGCACTGAGCGCTACTCAGTATTTTGATACTCAAAGTGCTGGTTTAGGAGGTATTACTCCGCCCAGTATTACTAACGTAGGTACTACTCTTTCTATTAATACTGGAGCGCTTGCAGCAACAAATATTAACTGGTTAGTAGTAGTTCAATTAACTGTTTGTGGGTAATATGCCAATTGGTTTTGGATTAATGTTAGTTCCTCCAGTAAATTTATCTAGCACAACAATTGTGCTAGATAGTATTTCTCCTTCTCCTGCTTATTGTGGAGATGTAGTTACTTTTTCAGTTACAGTAACTAATAATACTGTTGGCGGTCCAGATCCTACTGGAGATTTTGAAATAGTAGACCAAAATACAAATAATATTTTAGCCACAGGCACATTAGGAGCTAGAGGAGTCGGAATTGCAGTAGCTACTTTGGTATTTGGTCCAGTTAGATTATTTGCTAGATATTTAGGAGTAAGTAATTTTTTTGCCCCCAGTCAAACAGCTAGTATCAGATATGGGTTACAACCAGAAAATACATCAACTAGTATTATTTCTCCTTCTATTGGTTCATATTATTGTTATGCGTATACTCAAAGAGTAACAGCTGAAGTTACTACTGGTAGAGCTGTTCCAGTAACTGTAGGAAGTGTAAATTTTAGATTGTATACTAGCAATACAGAATACATAGATTTAGGATCTGAGCCTTTAGACGGTTATGGTATGGCAGTTGGACAAATACCTCCTTATACTACATTAGCAACTAGATCTAATTATCTACAAGCTACTTATGAAGGTTTTGAGTGCTATAATATTAGCCGAACTCCTACTGGAACATTTGGATTATTAGTCTTTCCTACTGAAAATGATCCAACTAGCATTGTAATTAGTGTAGATGGTGGTACGGTCTTTCCAGAAGAAGATCCAATCACTATTATAGGTACGGTTACGGCTACTAATTTAGATAATCCTTCAGACGGATATGTAGAGTTTCTGGCAGAGGATGGTTATGTATTTAGTTTAGGTACTGCTATTCCAATAAATGGAATAGCTACTTTGTATGTACCAGGCAATACATTTACAGTTGGTGGTAGGTGGATGTTATATGCGCAATACTTTACAGATGGTGAATGTTACGCTACCAGTTTACAAGATTCTATAGCTATAACTCCTACATAGTAAATATTTATTAAATTAAGACTGCATAAAAAAGCAATATATTGACTCTTCATATTAATTAAAAGGAGATAATATGGAACCCATATTAAATACGCTTTTAAGTTGGCAATTTATTGTATTTGGTTTAGCTGTTGCGGCAGCTTTGTTTGTATTTAGAAGATTTATAGAATTTTTCTTAAATACTTATTTTAAGTTAGACAAAGAATCTAAAACATATAAATTGTGGTCAGATTTAATACTTCCTATTTTACCTATGATATTAGGTTCAGGTGGAGCTTTATTAATATCGACTTTTCCTTATCCTAATGATTTAACTACAACTGGCAGTAGATTTGTTTTTGGTTTAGTTGCTGGCTTAATGTCAGGATTATTTTATAGAATAATCAAATCTTTGGTGGCTAGCAAATTGTCATCATTAGATGGTAAAAACAAAGACTGAGCAGATAGTAAATAATAGATATATAATATAACGGTGAAATAATGAGTAACTTTCCTATATCTTTTGATGATGATGCTACTTTGCCAATTGTTAACGATAATTTAACAGAAATTGGTGGAGAAGCAATTAATGCAGTTAGAGATGCAGTTTTTAATATAGAGCAGTATTTAGGTTTGGGCGGCGATGGAACTACTTCATCAATAGCTGCCAGACTAGGTATTTCTTTAAATCCAGATGGCACTATCAAACCATCAGCACTAACTAGTTTAGGGCTAGTTACTCTACCTATCACTAATGACCAAATTTCTGTTAATGCAGAGATTCCAGAATTTAAATTAAGATTAGATCATAGAACTCAAGATTTATTTAATTATATTACTGATTTATCTAATGGAGTAAATACTGCTTTAGGATGGATTGGGGTTTCTGGTTCTAAACTAGAGCCACATTTACTTGGTATGATTTATCGTCATACGTTAAGTCAAATTGATGTAACAAATGATCCTGCTCAATTATTAAAAAATAAATTTAGAACAGATAGAGATAATTCCAGCGCTTATACAGTTATTGATGGTATTAACACAGAATTATTAGACCATCAATTTGCCGATGGCTCTCCTACAGTTCCAGCTACATTAGTAACTACTAATGACGGCTCTACTTATCCAGCTACTCATGCTCACGTTTCTAGTGGCATTTATTTAAATACTACTAGGTTCTCAACAATTCCACAAACAGCCACAGATTTGCAACAGTTTGCAGAGTATATTGATAGTGCTAGCATCTTTTTACTAGGAACAAGAATACAAAATTTATATTCTAATGGTATTTCTAGGGTTTCTAGATCTTCTAGCTTATTACAAGATGGATATGGACAACCTATTGTTCCTGTTACTCAAGTTACCACATATTTACTTAATAATGGAACTGCTAGCGCACCAGTAGATAATATTAATAATGGTGATGATATTATTGAATTTACTCCGCCAGCAAGTTCAGTTAGTTCAAATGCTTTTGATGCTCAATTTGCAGCAGTTAAAATTGGTGATATTATTAGAGTCAATTATGGAACAGTAGAAGTACCCTTTATTATCAAAGAAAAGAAATATATTCAAAGCGTTGGCAATAAAAAATATGTAGTGAGAGTTAATGGTAAAAATTTAAAGTATACTACTGATGGTTATGCCAGAATTGATAAACCTTTATTCAATATAAATAAATATGGGGCGTTAGCACTTTCTGCTGCTAATAATCAATTTAATGCCATGCCTAGTTTAATTGTTTCTAATCCTACAGGAGCAATGGCATTAGGTTTAGGATTTAATCCAGATGTTTTTGATAACTCTCACTATTCTCTTTATTTAGCTTTGTATCCTACTGGAAATCCAGATGATGGATATACTATTCTACCGGCTATTGACGTGACTGGTAATGCAGGCGCTAGTCCTGGTAAATATACTTTAGATTCTATAGTAGAGGCAACAAATAACGCATTTAGACAAAATGGATATAATTATAGATTTGTAGCTTTTCAATATCAAGGAGAATTTGGAATTGCTTTAGCAGATCCTTATAATAATGCATCTTTCTCTATACTTAGTGGGATTGTAGATTCTATAGGAGTGTACGATCCAGCAGCTACAGCTTTAAATTTTCCTAATAACGTAGTAGGTTTATTTGCGGCTGCCACATTTTCTCCTGTAGATCCCTTAGGTTTTGGTGTAGGAGGATCAAATATAGCTAGCCCCCCATATTCCGCAACTTATCCATCTCCGGAGTCTTCTCAATTACCTACAAAATTATTTGTTCCTTTAAAAAGAAATAATTATTATGTAAATGGTGTTGAAAGAGATAAATTAGCATTAGAACCAGATCAAGTATTAGATATTTATGGTGATGGATACTGGTCAGCCACGATTGTAAATCGTAATATAATTCCAGGACCTAATGGAAGAGTTCAAACTACATATCGTATACCATATGATTTAGAAACTTCTGGATTAGCAGTGGGCAAGACTCTTGTAGTTCAGCCTATTGAAAATTTAGGTTTAATAAATTATGGTAGATTTATTATTGAAAGTTTATGCGTTACTTGCCCCCCAAATCCATCTACTGAAATTACTGTATATGATGCCATTCATGGCAATGGTTTATCACCACCAGCATCATTAGATGGCTATGATGGATATCAAGTAGCAATTTACTTTAATTCTGATTCTGTTACTTTTAATGGGGAAAATGCCTCAGATTTCTCTGTAGTAGGACCCTTTAAGCGCCATTTTGAAGTATATGTAGATCAAAATGGTAAAACATTTACACAAGAACGTGGTAGGATTAATATTAGTGGAGGAAATTTTCCTGTAAATGGAGCTACTACTTTATTTACTAATACTGAATTAGCCAAGCTTAATATTATTAAAATATCTCCTAAATTAAGAGGCTATCAATTTGGTACAGTAAACAAAATAACATTAAGAATGTTAAGCATAACTGCAAATGGATTGTTTAACGGATATTTATGTTCTTATGACGGATCCAATTATACACAACAAGGACCTCTTACTTTTGGCAGGTTAGGCGATGTTGTTAGATTCTATGATGAAACAAACGTAGATTACATAGACATTATTTTTGATGTTAACTTGACAATATCACCTGTAGTGGATGCTTTAATTGATTTTCAATTATTCCCTACATTATCTCTAGATCAAGAGATTATGTTATTAGGTACATGTCAAGTTAATGGTGTTACCAACAAAGTAACTCATTTACGAGATGAAAGGCAATTTGGAAATACTAGTGAAAAAGATTTGACCACTTCAGCTCTTAATTATATTGCTTTGGGAGAAAAGTATTTACATGGTAATGGAGTAATTAGGGGCTTTGATTTAGAAGATAAGGGAGTAGATCCTAATCCTAATGATGGTCAAATATATTTAACTGGTGGGTTGGCTCTGGTAAATGGTAAGTTTATTGCCATGAATGATACAACTGTAGTTGTGCCTACTTTAAAAGAATCACCTGCTAGCAATATAAATTGGGCATTGTGTGTAAATGATAAAGGAGAGTATGAGACAATTCCTTTATTAGACTATGACCCAGTATTAAATACGCCTTCTAATCCTAATAGAATATTTACGGCATATAATCCTGTAAATGCTACTACATACAATTTAGATGCAGTTACATTTTCAGATATTATAAATAATCGTAAAGACTTAGCTATACTGTACATTGTAGCATCTACAGTTACACTAGTTCCAGTAACAATTACTTTGCAAGTAAATGATGCTCGTAGATATGTAAATGATGTAGATACTAACTTAATTTTAAAATTAACTTCTGCAAATGCTCAGGGTAATTTTAAAAATATTAATTCAATATTTAATTGGATTAAATACAATAATTCTTTTAATGGAACGGCAGTTGTTAAGGGTGCAGATGCAATTACTGGAGTTATAAATCAGAACATTTTATTAGATTTTAATTCAAATGTAATAATTGATGGTTTAAATAGTGCATTACTTACTTTTAATGGTTTGGTAACTTTTGGGTCTAATATTACATTTAAAAATGTTACATTAGAATTTAATGGAGGAATTGCTTGCAATACAACATTAAATAATGTTATGTTTGATAATTGCGATATTACTATTAATACTCCGACTGCAGTAGCACCTCCTAACAATGTTATTTTTAACATCGCTTCTTCAGATAATTTTAAAATAAATAATTGTTCTTTAACTGTTGACTATACTACTTCTCCTACAGCTACTGGCGGAGCAGTATTTAGATTAGCAAATGCTACTAATTTTGATGTGACAGAGAGTAATTTTACTGTTACATATAATTCTCCAGCCATAGATGGTTATGTGCCAGGTGATATTTTTACAATTAATAATTGCCCCAACGTAAATATCACTAATTCTACTTTTACTGGTTACTATAATCAATTTTTAAGAAATACTAATTCTGATGGTACTTTCTTACAAAATTTGTCAATAACTTCTAGTTATGATCCATTTTCTGCTTTATCTCCAGATGTGTATGACGCTACTACTGACCCATTAGGAATAGCTGATGGGTTACCAGTAGTCACATATTCTGTATCAGATTATGTTAATACGGGTAGAGGCTATATTTACTCTATTGTTCCAGGGACTTTATCTAATTTTACAATTGATAATTGTACTTTTAATTATAGCCCTACTACTTCTAGTGATAATAGATTTAGCTTTATTAACTTCCAATTATCTACTAGTAATAGTGCTCTTAAAAATGTAAAAATTACTAATTGTAATTTTAATCACACTTTAGCTTCAACTGTTTTAGATGTAAGAGCTGCTATTGGTATTATTAATAGTGCTGCTGCAGGCATATCTTCACAACCACAACCTACATTGTTTAATGTAAATATTAGCAATAATTATTGCAATAGCAAACAATTATTTGCAATAACATCACAAACTAGTTCTGGAAATATGGTTTATCCAGGTCTAGTACCACAAAATTGTTTTGTAAATAACAATACTTGTGGCGCAATTGGTTATTGGACTGCTACCCCAAATAAAGTAGATAATTCTACTGTTGTAAACCAATATTCTGATAAGGAATCTGGATTAAATATTGTTGGAAATAATTGTCATCTAATTTATTCCGCTAGTAGTACTGGTATTTACTTTGCGGTTGTAGGAACTTCTGGTGGAGCTACTGTAAATAAATGCGCTTATCCTTCTGGCGTAGTAACTATACAAAATAATAAATGTAATTTTATTACAACAGCCATTACTTATGAAGAGAGTTCATATTTACAAATAATAAATAATTATTTAACAGCATATTCAACTTCAGTATCAAGTACTTACTTAATATCAAACATATATACTATAGGGTATGCGATTTACGTAGGGTCCAACAAACATGCCATTGTCCCAACTTCTTCACCACCAGAAGGAAATGATGTATCTTGTTTAATACAAGGTAACAGTGTATGTACAGGGTACTGGGTACAACCAACTACTTTCTTACCCTCTACATATTATTATAATTTAGGCTACATTAATTGTCAAGCTAGCAGTATTATTTCAAATAACACATTAAAAGGAATAAGTCTAACTGGTGCTAGTGCCTTTAAGAGATTGGTAATGGTTAGCGGATTATCTAATACAATTACTGGTAACAAAATATATAGAAAAGATGCATCAATAGGATCTTATATTGCTTATAGAAATTTTGAATCTCCAGCTTGGGATGGATCAGAAACTTATGGGTTAGTTGTAGATAATATTCTAGATACTCCTTATATTGATAGCACTACATTAGATGAAAGTGTTATTGACTTTTCTTCTTTCCCAAATGCAAAAGATTGGGTAATTGAAAGAAATAAAAATCAAACAGGTTATGGTACAGTTCCGTTAACAAATGGATTGCAGCCATTTTTATCACCATCAAGCACTACTATCTCTACAGCAAATACGCAAGTAATTCCATTTAACGAAGGTAGATCTTATGTTTTAAGGATTTTAGATAATGCCGTTGCTGCTACGCCATTTTTAATATTTTTTCAAGAAGATTTAAACAAATATTTACCTAATAATGTAAAAGTTATGAATGTTAAATTAGGTATCAGAAGGTTTACAGATACTGTCGATGTGTCTAGTGATATTAAAATGGTAGTTAATAAATACAATAATGTTAACTCAGGTACAGCTTACCCTAGTTTAGATAATTTTACTCTTCCAACTTCCGGAGATACTAACGTAATTGGGTCTGGAGGCGGTATTAATACTGCTCCATTTGATTCAATTAATGGGGCAAGTATAAATACAAGCACCAATACTCAATATTTAAATATTGATTTAACTGCAATTGACACTACAACTGGAGGTCCAGGAACTACAGATGTTACAAAAGATTATAAAACGTCTCAGCTATATCCTTTAAGTGTTTCTTCTCGTATTTTTATACAAAGAGCTGGCGCTGCTCCGTTTAACTTTTTAATTTCTCCAGTAGTAGTTAAATATAGATGGTAAAATATGTCAACTAATAATATATTTACCTCAGACTTATACAAAATACATAACGTCATACAGTCTTCGATGTTAGTGTATCCTAAAGAAATAATAATCGCTACCTTACGTGATTATTTTTCTAAAGATAGCTATTATCATTATTCTAAAGATCAATGGGGGTTTGCTAATACTGTAGATCATACAGATTTGCCTCCAGGAGCAGATTTACCATATGGTCCTGGCGCTAATCCAGACCTTAGTTTAACTAGTAATTTAAGCACTAGAGTGTTTATAGGCGAAAATTATAGATATGACGGTATACATTATCCAGCTATTTTAATAAAAAGTGGTAATAGCAAATACGTACCCATCTCTATTAATAGAGAGAAAGGTGGTATACAGTATGATACTACTATTTTTGAAGATGGTTATGGAAATCAAAAATTAATTAGAAGACCTGTTTCTTTTATTACTGCAGGTGTTTGGGATACTTCAATTAGTATTGATGTTTTATCTAGAAGTTTGCGTGCAAGAGATGATTTAGTAGAGTTAATTGGTATTTGTTTAACAGAAATTAATTTTGAATCTTTAGTAGATGTAGGTATTGTAATAAAACCAATTAGTATTGGTGCTCCATCAGAATCTGATGATAGAAATGATAAATTATTTAGACAAAGTATTAATTTAGATATTAGAACAGAGTGGAGAAGAGAAATTCCTGTAGGAAATTTAATTGATACAATTGTTTTTGCTGTTACTTTCCAAAACATAGATAATCCTGCCGCCCCTGTACCACAAAATTTAGCCATTAATACAGAAGTCAGTATTACAGATTTATTACTTCAAATATAAATAAATATTTTATATTGTGTTTGAATAGCAATATTAATATATTTTAGTGATACAATCTGTCTTGTTAGGTAACATTTTATATGTATTTAAAAATTTGTAAT
>JACCDP011306473.1_pt1 | contig 16437 bp, 18 predicted proteins | sample 7445841 | NCBI WGS metagenome assembly JACCDP01 (sample SAMN15323441, study PRJNA562643) | freshwater metagenome | isolation source: river surface water | place: USA:Blue River Watershed | collected 2017-08-17 | reverse complement strand
TTACTTCCGCCGATACTGAATAGCCCATCTTGTAGTTCTTTATCTATATCATTAAATTCTTCTAGTAAATTATCCTCAGCTTTCTGTAACATCTTTAGTTCAGATAATTCTTTTTGTGTTTCTTGAGCTAGTTCTTGCAGTAAACTCTCCTTCTCCTCCTCAGATAAATTAAAATCGCCACTTGATATAGAAGATGCTTTACTATACATTCTCTGTACAATAGCTGCCATTTTTATTAATTGATCATCATTTTTTACCATGACATCAAAAAATTCTTTTATCACAGGTAAAATAACTACAGCATCATTAACACTTTGAACTACGCCATCTAATCCTTTTAATGTCTTATCTAATTCTTTCCCTCTTTTTTTAGAATTGCCATAAATCTCTTTTAATAGATTTGACATGCTAAAATCATCGAATAATTTAATATCGTCCATATTATTTTTTCATGTATTTATTAAATTGTAAATCAAAGTCTTCTTTAAATATCTTTACTATTTTTGTGATTCTATTTGTATTTGTCATGGGAATATTAGCTCTCTCCCTTATTAATACATATAATGCTTTCTTATTAAATGCATATAAAGATTTCCTATGTTTGAAAATATCAATGATGGAATCAGCTATTGATTTATCTAGATTGTTTTTGAATGTAAATCTAAATTTTTCATATAAATCCTCTGTCCATAAATTAATAAAATCATCTAAGGATTCTTTGTAATGTTTTGTCACCACCTCATTTATAATATCTCTCTCTTCATCTATTTCCCAAAGTTCTGCTTCACCTACTCGATTTTTATATCCTTTCTTATTTTCCATGATTAGATAATTTATAGCAATCCTAGTAAAGAAAGAATAGGCTTTCGCTCTCTCTTCATTATACCTATGCATTTTTATTGTTAACATGGAGACTAATTGACAATGTAAATCTTCATAGGGTAAATCTATATACATGTACTTTCCCATGTTTATTAAATTCTCCGCTAGTTTACAAAAAGCCGGGTAAATGCTTGACTCGTATAAAATATTCTTTTCTTTTTGTGAGTTTGATTTATTATATTTTACTATTGAATCTTGTACAACATCATCAAAATACATTTTTTTCTTTAATTTTTTCATATCGTATAAATAAAAAAGCCCCCCACAGGTGAGGGACTTTGTGTTACTACTTTTTATCAGGCGTAAAAAGTAAATCTAATTCTTCTATTGTATTACTTAACTCTTTGAATATAAACCCAACTTCATCATCCGATTCAAAAGCTCCTATTCTATCTAGGGTCCTCATTTTTTGGAGTGAATCTCTTACTCTACCTCGTATTGATATTATTACATTAAAGTAGTTATCATTTTCTTTTTCTAAATCATCGAAATACTTTTTTGATTCTTTTAAAAGTTTTTCGTTTTTTGAGAAATTTATTATTGTTAGATATAAAAGTATGATGTTTATTACTATCGATATTATTAACATGTTTTATTTTTTATGAAGAAATCATTTGTCTTGCTGCCTCTAATGAAGCTGTTAAAACAAATCCTAATGTCACTTTCTTTTTTTCTGGGATTTGTAAATATTTGGACGCAGATTCATCTATTGATCCCGTCTGAATTTTTATAGCCACATATTCGTTATAAGTCAAAGTCGTATATTTCTGTAATAAGAATAATGTTTTGTCAGATGCTAATAAAAATTTAACATCGTCATTAAACTTGTATCCTCTGTTCATATTCTTTTTATGCCAATCAGAAGTTTCCGGTACAAAAAAAGGAACACCATCAACTTCACATAATCCAATAGAGCTGAATAAACATACGGTAGTCAACTCCTCTATATTAAAATCTAAAGGAATTGAGTGTTTCTTGTATAATTTGCAAAAGTCTAAAGCAAAAGAAAAAGTATTACATGCCTGTAAAATTAGCCCTCCCTCAAAACAGTAATTGTTGTCTAAGTACATAGAACCAGGAGCCTTAGTAAAATTGTCTCCTAGTTTTGTGATTAAGTTAAGTAATTGAGAGGCTCTTTCCGGAGAAATGTGAGTCTCTACTAAAGTTTTGAAATTTTCTAAATGATTGATTTCAGTTGACATAAAAACTTTTTTTGGTTATAACAATATTAATTTAATTTTTGTTTCTTTTTTCCCATTCTTTTATCTGAGCTGGCGACATATTCCTTAGTTCAGATTCGGAGAGTTTTTTTTTGTTTTAGGTTCTCTGTAATTTCTACTTCTAGATTGATTTGGAGTGACTATAGGAATTATTTCTTCTTCCTGCTCCCCAGAAGATATATCATAGTCCTCATAAATAGGAACAAAAGTAACGTCCTCTATTACATCTGATTCAATTTCTTCTTGTGTAAAGTCCTGAAAACTTCCGGTAGCTATTTCTCCCTCTTTTAATTGTTCTTCAAATTCACTATCAGAATAAGGCGTAATCTCATTAAAAGACCCCTTTATAGTGGGCATATCTACAAATTTATTAATAGATTCTAAACTATTATTTTTTGGTTTATTTCTACTTCCTGTAGGTCTCCCTCTTCTTTTTGGTTTTGGAAATGCCTCCATTGACCTTGACCATGAAAAATCCCCTCTTAAATTATTTGGGTTTGTAGGAACTATTGAGTCACTTATTAATTCTCCAAAAGAACTTGTATATTCCGAAAAAGAACTCGTAGGTTCTACTTTTTCATTAAAGTAATCAATATATTTTGTATCTTCTTTTGTCAAATCATCAGAGTAAAATTCTGCTAAAGGGCTTCTCTCTTTTTCTTTTTTAACAGGAGGTTCTTCAGTATATGAATCAGTTTTTCCATCTGTATCAAGAATTACTTTTTGAGTGTAGTGATAAGCCGTTAACAAAGCAATTGCTAAGGGATCGGCCAAAAATACAATAACTAATAAAAACCAAAATAATACTTTATCTAAACTAGTATTTGTGACTTCGGATAAATAAATGAGAGGACCGAGTTCAACTGCTACTTCATTGCTCGATTTAATTTCTATAATCCTTGTTTCATAATAAAAAATGGAATCAGAAAATCTTGTAATATCTACATAAACTCCATCTCTACGATTTTCCATTTTACTAATATCAGAGTTAAGACCTTCTACTTGTTTTAGGTAGTCTTTTCTTGTTGAAGCATTAGACCTTGATGTTGTTTTGCCTCGACTATCTGTAATAATATCTTTAGAATCAGACATCATTCCGGAAGAAGTATTGTTTCTTTGGGATCTAGTTTGAGCAATATCAGAGATTATTTGCTTGTATTCTTCTTGTAAATCATTTTTTTTGTCAATGAAGAAGTTTTTTTTCTCCTCAATTAATGCAACTTCAGATTTGGAAGCCATCAATTTATTTTTGTTCTCGGTGTATGCTTGAGATAAAATTCCATAAACTCCAGAGGATGTGACAAAGATTACTAAAAACAAAAAGATAAGACCTCCTATTTTATATCCAAATGTTAAGTTATCCCAGTACCTATGTAAAAAAGATGCGATTACAAGTTTAGATACTTCAATACCGGCACCTAAGAGTACAATAGCTATTCCTGCTCCGGCAAAAACTTGAGCGAGGCCCTTTACAGAAAAGAATCCTACTACGGAAGCTAGGAAAATAGCACACATTAAAAGAAGATAAGAAATTCTTTTTTGAGTTTTAATATCGTTTGTCATTTTTATTTTTTTACAAAGATAATCATTTTTTTGATAAAAGCATTATTTTTTTTACTTTTGTTAAAATTTTTTATCATTTGTTTACTATGGAGATTACATGTTTTATTACATGTATGCTAAAGTATTATAATGAAACAATACTCTATATAATTATGTTAGATATCATGTTTCTCATTTCTGTTTAAAGATAATAAAATTAGCATATACATGATTATACATTTATACATGAGTCATGTCAACACATTTTTTTTGACAATTGTTCATTTTTTGATATTTTTACATTCTTATTAACAATATATTAACATGTAGATATTTTGCTGGGATGTTGAAATCAAAATCATGCCCCCCAGAATAAAGTAAAAATTAAAAAAAACATGAAAAATACATACCAAATCTATTTATTCTAAAAACATTAAACTAACATTTATTACTAATTGATTATAAATTAATACACATTATTATGAAAACAATGATAAAGGCATTATCAGATTTTGAACATACAGGACACATGGTATATCTTAAAAAAGTGTTCCCGGAGGCTTTTTTTAAAATAAAAGCATTAACTGTTCATTTTAGAGAGAAAGAAGAATTAATACCTATTGGAGGAGACGACGGAGAAATTAAAGCAGAAATTACCTTAAACCCCGCGATAAAATGTCAATTCTACATTTATGCAAATAAAGATGTTTTTGACAATAAAGGAAACGCCCTCGTCCCTTACATTGTGGATTTAGATGTTAATGAAAACAATGATGTAGAAGATTTGTTAGATACTTTAAAACAAATGCTACAGGATGAATTCAAAGAAAAAATTGAATGATACATTGTCCTTTATGTCCGAACATGATAGGGTAATGTTTTTATATGATAACATTCTTCTAAGAAATCCGGAGGACTCTTTTGATTTAGATAAAGAAGTATTTAGAATTTTATTTTCATCTGATATAAATAATGCTGACAAAAAACATGGATTTATTGACGATGTGACAGATGCAAATGACTTTTTTTCATTTTTAGACGAGGATAAAGAATCTTTTGACTCTTTTTCTTACAGTGATGATGAAATGAGCGAACTTTTAGATTTCATAGATGAGAATGAATTAGAGGATGATATAGGTGATCCTGATGTCGAAGTTATCATAAATGGAAATTTGCTTTTAATATTCTCAAATTCACTAAAAGACATTGAATCTTATATTTATAACTATTGCTTTATTGATGGGTATATTTTTACGGAATTGCCTGTAGATGAAATCAAAAAAATGACTTCTCTAAACTTAATAACAGAATATGAATTCAAAAAAATATACAAAATACATGGAAAATTAGAAAATGAAATTTGTTACAATTAATTTAACATGAAATGGCATATAAATTGAAAGTTGTGTAATATCTATTATTAGTTAACTCTTAAAAATTAAAAACAATGGCAAATTTTGATGATTTAGGTTACGACGAGGTAGTAGATACTATTTGCGACGTAATTGATTTGGGAAAAAATGTTAAAAGTGTGTTCGCCGACGGATTCCAAGTAATCCCTGACCTTATTGCATTGACTCCTGAATTCTTTAAAGTACAAGAAATTATCGGAGACGCTCCTTTGGCTATCAACCAACTTAAAAATTTGAGTGTGGAAGAAGCTAAGAAAGCTCACGAAGCAATTGCAAAACGTACAGGTGTAGCACAAGACAAAGTTGTTAGCACAGTAACTGGAGCTTTTGGCATTATTGTAGAATTGTATGAAGTATTTGCTTGGAATCAGGCGAAGTTCTTTACAATAAAAACAAAAGTACAAGACTTATTGTAAACCCACCCCTACCCTTATTTACGCCCTGCTAATTTTTTTGGCAGGGCTTTTTTAATTAGTACAAAATGCAATATTTATAATAAAGGTTAATTATGCTAATATATAGGCCTACTATTATTTCTGGTTCGGGATATTATTCTGGGTCTTTTGATGGAGATGGGTCTAGGTTATATAACATTCCATCATCTTCTTATGCTATCACTGCTTCTTATGCTTTAAATGGAGGCACTGGAGGTGGACAAAAAGGTGATAAAGGAGAAATGGGAGATTCTGTTTTCACATCTTCTTTACAAGGTATCTTAGTAACCGTTAATCATAATTTAGATTTAGAATATCCGGTTTATAATATTTATGATAATGCTGGAAAAGAAGTAATACCTAAAGAATTTACTATACTTGATGAAAATTCTGTTCAAGTAAATTTTGGCATAGGATTTACCGGGTCTATAAGCATCTCTGCCGGACAACAGGGTTTTAAAGGACAAAAAGGAAGTAAAGGAGAAATTGGGCCTAAAGGAGATAAAGGAGAATTAGGAGAAGCCATATATAGTTCATCTATACAAGGAAGTATTATATCGGTATCTCATAATCTAGATATTCAATATCCCGTTTTTACCATATATGATACTTTAGGGGATAACATAATACCTAAATCTTTTTCTGTTATTGATGATAATACTGTTGAAGTTGATTTTGGTATTGGATTTACTGGTTCTATAAGCATTGCAAGTGGTATAAAAGGACAAAAAGGAGAGCCTTATAACGGATCTGTAATATATGAAAGCGGTAGCAAGATTGGTATAGGTATTTCAAATCCTACTTATCAATTACAACTATCTACTGACAGTGCTGGAAAACCTAACGGAGGTTCTTGGGCAGATTCTTCGGATGTACGATTAAAAAAAGATATAAAAGACATAGAGAATCCATTAGAAACTATAAAAAAGCTTAGAGGAGTTACTTTTAAATGGAAAGAAGGTTTAAATGATGATTATAACTCTGGAGGTTTTATAGCAGATGAATTAGAAACTGTATTTCCTTCATGGGTTAATTTAAAAAACCCTTCTGATAAAGAAAAGGTACACATAGGAGATAATAAAGTAAAAACCATATCATTACCTTTTTATTTTGATGCTTTACTAGTTGAATCTATAAAAAAGCAGCAAGAAGAAATAGAAATGCTAAAAACTAGTATTTTAGAATTACAACTACTTATTAAAAATAGATAATTAGAATGAGGATACTATTCCCTACAATATTTTCTGGTTCCGGGTATTTTTCGGGTTCTTTTGATGGGGACGGGTCAAGACTTAATGGTATATTGACATCTTCTATTGTTGACTTTAATCAAAACATAAAAAAAATAACTTTTCCTTATATAGGTAAAGCTCAAATAACAGGTTCCTTAGTCATAAACGGATTTACCTCAAGTTCTGCTGATTTTTTTCTGATAAAATCTGGTTCTTTTAATTCGGTGAAAGTTAATGATAAAGGAGTACTACAATTAGGTTCTTTTGCGACAAAACCATCCGCTAGCGAAGGAGGAATTATATATAGTGATTCTAGTTATTGGATTGGTTTAAATTAATCGTAATCAATAAACTATTTATATAAAAGTAACTTAAAAAAAATGAAATGGCAACTTGGAAAAAAATACTAGTTAGTGGATCTAGCGCACATGTATCAGCTGTAACGGCATCAAATCTTACAGACACTAATATTTTAATGTCTGGACCTGGTGGTAGAATAAAAAATACAGGTTTTACTTATGGTTCTGGTACACTTAAACTAGGAAATACTATTGTTTCCGGATCTGTCTTTTCGGGTTCTTTTGTAGGAAATGGTTCGGGATTAACAGGACTTGTAACTTCTCTAAGGATAAGTGGTTCTACAGGTAATGATATACTAGATTTAAAGATAGATAAGTTGTCTATCATAGGAGGATCTACCCCAATAACTACAGCTGTTACCGATAATACAGTTACTATAAATATTGCTAATGCTGCTGCTGACGGAACCACAAAAGGTTTAGCAGCTTTTGATACAGATGATTTTGATGCTAGTAGTGGGATAATAACTTTAGGAAATTCTCCTAATGGCGCTGTACTACAAGTTTCAGGTACATTAAATGAAATTGATATAACTAGAAGTAACGGATTAGTTACTGTAGGGTTACCTAATGATGTGGTTATAACAAATGATTTAACCGTAGGAGGAGACTTAGTTGTAAATGGAGATTTAACATATCTTAATGTAGCTAATTTAGCAGTTGAAGACGCTTTCATTCTTCTCAAATCAGGATCTTCAACAGTAGGAGATTCCGGTATCATTTTTGGAGGAAGTACAGGCGTAGCACAAAGTGGATCAGCTTTAGTTTGGGACGGAAGTTATAATACAAATGATGGTCGATTGTCTATTGTAGGTAATTTAGGCGCCAATGTAACAGGAGATGTAACTCCTTCTTATTATGTAGCTGGAGTTTACGAAGGTTCAGAAGCTAATGCGGCAACAAATAAAGCTGACCACCCAGGAAATATAAGAATAGAAAATTCAGAAATCTTTATATATGTTTAAAAAATTAATAATGGGTATTATTCAAAAAGTTTCAAATAGAACAAAGGAAAACATTTCTTCTTATAATTTATCTAAAAAAACAGATTCTACACTGTCTTTAACTTCTAGAGAAGTAGAATTTATATTAAGTACGTTAGGTGAATCTAACATGCAAATAAAGCACATAGATTTTGTTTATAATTTAGTATTAAAATTACAAAATTATTATGAAGAATTAAAAAATAATAGTGTAAAATAATATAAATTTATTATTGGCCCTATGGGGAAGTGGGCTTCATTTTGAAGTAACCAACCATAATAAAAAATAGGTAATGCCCAACTGGAAAAAAGTAATAGTAAGTGGCTCAAATGCAGAGCTTAATTCATTAAAAGTAACTACTGCTCTAACAGCGAGTGGTTTAATTTATCCTACATCAGATGGAACTTCAGGACAAGTTATATCTACAGATGGTTTAGGAAATTTATCTTTTACAGGAATATCCACAGTAACTGAAACGGTAAAAAACGTATCAGGTCATACTTTATATAAAGGTACTCCTGTTCATGCTACAGGTTCAGGAGGAATGGGTAATCTTGTTGGAGTAATACCTGCAAGTGCTTCTGTAGCTTCGAGTATGCCCGCAACCTTTATATTAGGAGAAACATTAGCGGATCAAGCCGAAGGAATAGGTATTATATCAGGATTAATACAAGGGGTTAATACTTCTGCATTTCAAAATGGAGAAGTTATATATGTAGGTGCAAATGGAGGTTATACTAATGTACCTCCCACAGGTTCAAATCTAATTCAAAATTTAGGTATTGTAACTAAAATACATCCTTCAAATGGAGCGGGTATTGTATTAGGAGCAGGTAGATCAAATGCAACTCCAAATCTTTTAAATGGCAGAATATTTTATGGAACTAATAATAGATCTGTAGCAAGACCTTTAGCAGATATTATATCAGGTAGTATATTTTCATATACAGGTTCATTTTCGGGTGATGGAAGTAATTTAACAAATATAACAGTATCTCAAGTAGCTACAGTAACTGCTTCATTTGCATCAACGTCATCTATTACTGTACAACATAATTTCAATTCTAAAAATGTTATAGTATCTGCGTATGATAATTCTGATTACTACTTCGTACCTGAAACTATAAATCTACTTGATAATAATAGAGTAAAACTAACATTTTCTAATCCATCCACAGGACATGTTGTAGTTGCAAAAGGTGGTCATGCAATAAATGTTAGTGTACCTCAAGTAGCAACAGTTACTGCATCATTTGTTGCTACATCTTCTTTAATTGTAAATCATAATTTCAATAGTAAGAATATAATAGTATCAGTGTATGATTCTTCTGATTTCTATTTTATTCCACAAAGTTTAAGGTTAATTGATGATAATAAAGTTAGATTGACTTTCACTAGTCCATCTACAGGACATGTTGTTGTTGCAAAGGGAGGTCATTTGGTTAGCGGTAGTGTGTCTTGGAATAATATTGAAAATAAACCATTAGGTATTATAAGCTCGTCAGCTCAACTTTCTAATACGACAATACCAGGAAACTTAACAATAACAGGAAAGCTTACGGCAGAAGAATATTATACAGAGTTTGTAAGTGCGTCTATTATATATGAATCAGGATCTACCAAGTTTGGAAACAGTACTGATGATAGGCATCAATTTACAGGTTCACTTAGTGTTCAAGGTACAGGTTCGATGAGACATCTTCTTCCGCAATCAGATAATTTATATGATTTAGGAAGTAATACTAAAAGATGGAGAGATTTATACTTAGTTAGCTCTTCTATATATTTAGGAAAAACAAAAATATCTTCTGATAGTAATGGGTCAATATCTTTTACAAATGTTAATAATCCGAGTCAAAAAGTAGTAGGTTCTTATTCAGGTTCATTCACAGGAAGTATAAAATTACCTACGGTACCACAAGGAGCAGCAGAAACAAATATACTTCTCGTAAATGGTAGTGGGAATATAGTATACAGAAATAACTTATCATTAACAGGAGCACAAGGAAACCAAGGCATTCAAGGAATTCAAGGAACAGTAGGTACTCAAGGTTTCCAAGGCAATCAAGGCCCACAGGGTAATCAAGGACCTACCGGAATACAAGGTACAGCAGGAACAAACGGAAACCAGGGTAATCAAGGACCTCAAGGTATTCAAGGAACAGTAGGTACTCAAGGTTTCCAAGGCAATCAAGGACCACAGGGAAACCAAGGACCTACCGGAATACAAGGTACAGCCGGTACACAAGGTTTCCAAGGATTTCAGGGAATAAGAGGTGCTTCAGATTGGACACCTAATTTTAGTGGCGGTGTTATCCAATCAACAACAAATTCAAATACATATACAAAATCAACAGGAAATAATAGTGTTTGGGATGGTCAAGTATATTCAACAGAAGGATATTCAAGAGGGGTTTATTGTTCAGCGAGAGCATCACAAACTAATGGGTATATTATGTTTGGGTTAAATAGTGACCCAACAACAGATGGTGTTTACACTTCATTAGATTTTTCATGGTATTTCGTGGCTGATGGTTCTTTAGTTATATATGAAAATGGGTCAGGCATTTCAAATCATGGAGCATATACAACATCAACAGTTGTATCAATAACTTATGATGGTTATAATGTAAGATATTGGAAAGATGGTGTTATACAAAGAACAGTCGCAAGAGCAATAGGTGTACCATTATATTTTGATACAAGTTTTTATAGTGTTGGATCATCTTTAAATTCTGTTGCTTTCGGTCCAATGGGTGAATCAGGAGCTCAAGGAGCAACAGGAGCAAGTGCAGGAATAACATCATATACAAACCCTGCCGATAATAGAGTAATAACATCGGTATCATCAACAACAATAAATGCAGAAACTAATTTAACCTATGATGGTACAACTTTAAATGTTGTTGTAGGAGATTTAAAAATAACAGCGGGTTCGATTTCAGTGGGGGGAAACATAGCAAATAGTGCAACAGATGGTAGAATTGATGCAAGTAATGATATTGTAGCATTTTCAACATCAGATAAAAGATTAAAAGAAAATATACAAAACATTCAAAATCCAATGGAAAAAATATTAAAATTAAATGGAGTTGAATTTGATTGGAAAAAAGAACATTTTGAAGTACATGGTTATAATGGAAATGATGTTGGTGTAATTGCTCAAGATTTAAAAGATGTTTTACCACAAGCATTAAGAATAAATGATAGTGGATATTATGCAGTTAGATATGAAAAAATTATACCATTACTTATTGAATGTATTAAGGATTTAAATAATGAAATAAAAATACTAAAAGAAAAATAAGATGCCTTTACCAAGTAGCGGACAGATAGCATTTTCACAATTAGCAGCTGAATTAGGTAATGCATGTTCAAATATTAGTCTTAGGAGTTATTCGGCTTGTGCAAATTTAACATCGCCTGATGGTATTACTGAATTATATGGTAAATCTTGTATACCTGTTTATGGATCAGGAACTTGGTCAACGGGAGGGGCATTATCAATTGCAGTAAGGTTAAATGTAGGAACAGGAGCACAGAATGAAGCATTATCTGCTGGAGGTTATCAGAGTTCAATTAGATTACATACAGAAGAATATAATGGCACATCATGGTCAGGAGGTGGTAATATGATTTATGTTAGATATGGATCTTCTGCTGGTGGTTCGCAAAATCAAGCATTTGTGGCTGGTGGATATAGTTATACCGTAAATGGTAATACCGAAGAATACAATGGCACTTCTTGGTCAGCAGGAGGGGCATTGATAACAGCAAGATATTATTTAGCAGGAGCAGGAACACAAAATGCAGGACTTGTATCAGGAGGTAGTTTTGCCGGACCTACTTTACTTTGTACGGAAGAATACGATGGTACAAGCTGGGCTTCTGGTGGTTCATTAATTGTAGGAAGATATCCAATGGCAGGGTTTGGAACACAAAATGCAGGACTTGCAGCAGGAGGTTATATAAATACATATGTAGCCTGTACCGAAGAATATAATGGAACTTCTTGGTCAACAGGAGGGGCATTGATAATTAGTAGAGGTTATATGGGTGGAGCGGGAACGCAAAACGCAGGACTTGCCTATGGTGGATATACACCAATATTAACGTGTACCGAAGAGTATAATGGAACAAGTTGGTCAGCCACTAATGGATTAATAGTATCAAGAGCAAGTTTAGGTAGTGCAGGAACACAATCATCTGCACTTGCAGCAGCAGGAAATAATACTGGTTTGGGATTTGGAGGCTGGGGTACATGCACCGAAGAATACAATAAATCATTAATAAGTATATGTTTAGGATAAAAATTTTGCGAAGAAGACCCAATACCTAAACATCATAAAATAATTAAGCCATATATTTATAAGTAATAAACTATACTTAATGAGAATTGACAAAATAGAATTATCAGGATCTTTATTAATATCTTCAAGTCTATCTCGAAGTCCTTTAAGAATTAATGATAATTATTTATATATTAATCCTCAAGGAAATATAGGTATAGGAAGTGATAGCCCCACCAAAAAATTAGTTGTAACAGGAAGTGTATCTGTTAGAGGAGACTTAAAGGCTACTACATTATCAGGATCATTTACAGGCAGTATAAAATTACCTACTATTCCACTCGGTACTTCCGAAACAAATATAGTATTAGTAAAAAATACAGGAGATTTAGTATATAGAAGTAATCTATCTTTAACAGGAGCACAAGGTAATCAAGGATTTCAAGGAATACAAGGAACAACAGGAGCTCAGGGATTTCAAGGTAACCAAGGCCCACAAGGTAACCAAGGTATTCAAGGGACTAATGGAACAGTAGGTGTTAACGGAGCGCAGGGTAACCAAGGCCCTCAAGGAAACCAAGGCCCTCAAGGAAATCAAGGTATTCAAGGCACGAATGGTACAGTAGGTGTTAACGGAGCTCAGGGAAATCAAGGCCCTCAAGGAAATCAAGGCCCTACAGGAATCCAAGGAACTACGGGAACACAAGGATTTCAAGGTAACCAAGGCCCTCAAGGAAATCAAGGCCCTACAGGTTTACAGGGAACAACAGGAGCTCAAGGAGCTACAGGAGCAAGTGCAGGAATAACATCATATACAAACCCTGCTGATAATAGAGTATTAACATCAGTATCTTCAACATCAATAAATGCAGAAGCAAATTTAACTTTTGATGGGACAACCTTATGGGTATATAACACAACTGTAAGTTCGACACTTTTACGATTATCAAGTAACGGCTCTGCGGGTTGGATATTTGAAAATTTTGGCGGGGGTAATGGTTCTATGACACTTTCGGGTCATGATGTAAATACTAAGACAATTATATTAAATCCTTCGGGAGGAACAGTTACTTGTACAACATTAACAGAAACATCAACTATAAGGATAAAAGAAAATGTAGAAGATATTGAAAATCCATTACAAATAGTTAAAAAGTTAAGAGGTATACAATATAACAAAATAGGAAACAATAATAAAGAAATAGGTGTTATAGCAGAAGAGGTATATGATGTTTTACCACAGGTTGTTAATATGGATGATGAGAATAAACCATCTTCTGTATCTTATGGTAGATTGACTGCATTATTAATAGAAGTTGTGAAAAAACAAGATGAACAAATTGAAAATCTAACAAAAAGGATTGAGGAATTAGACAATAAATTAAATAAACTAAAATGAAGAAGTATTATCAAGTAGAAAATTACGGACATGGGTTCATTACGCATCAGGAGAATGAATCGGCTCATATTGCAGGATTTCCCGGCAATATTTGGGTGACAGAAAACACCTTATGGGCACAAAGAGTAAATGCTGTTGAAAAGACTAAAGCGGAGGCACAAGCTATTGTAGATGCTGCTGTCGAGGCAAGTTATGTCCCACCCAACAGTACAACACCTCCACCAATAGTTTTACCTTAAAAAATTAAATATGAATAAAGAGTTGCAGATTACAGAAGATTTACGAGAGATTGTAAATGTTTTAAATGAAGATGATGCTAATATCATAATTTCATTAAAAGATGAATTAGTAGATAATTGGCATAAGAAGCAGATATTCAGAACGGAGACCGAGATGAGAGTTTCCGTTTTGAATGACGCTAAACACCCTACTAACGCTTCTAAGTATTGGCAATCAGTAAGAGAGATGTCAGCACATTTTGATGCATTGATGAATCTATCTTTTGACTTGCGAAAAAATACGGTAGAAAAGTTAAGATATGATAGACAGATGGAAGAGTATATGGAAGACCCTAATGCTAATAGATTTGACATCATGGAACTTGAAATTGACATTGATAGAAATTTATATGATAGGTCATGCATGTTACAAGTAGCTAAGGATAGAGTTAGAGAATTAAGTTTATGGAGCACTATTAAGAAAGAATTAGCAGATGGTTCTTTTGACGATCAGAATGTAAATACTCACCAGGCAGAATCATTACATAGGTACTTTGAAAATAGAGTTAAATCTTTGAATGATTCTTCTGCACCGGGAGAAATTATAAATGCCATGGGACCTTACCTATCTTTTAATAGATTAAAGACAGAGGACGGAAAACTTAGAAATTTTTTAGGAGAGGTACCCGAAGAAAAACAAAACAGATTACAATAGTTTTATGACCAATTTCATTTATACTAAAAAAAATGCGTTATCGGCTAATACTTGTTATAATCTAATAAAAACTTTTGAAGCCTCTGATTTAAAACAAGCAGGGGTTTTGTATGGTCCAAATGGTATAAGCTCAGATAGCGATAAAAAATCTACAGACATAACCTTTGACCCATCCTTCCTAAAAAAAGAGGGATGGGCAATGTTATTAGACGAGGTAATTATAACAGTTCAAAATGGAGTTTCAGATTATTTAAATAGGCATTCTACAGCAATGTGCAAAATGGATCCTATCGATTTATATACTTTTTTTAACATGCAGAAATACGAACCTAATGAAGGATTTTATGGATGGCATTGTGAAAGAGCAGGTAATAAACATTCAGATAGGTTATTAGTATGGATGATATATTTAAATACTGTAACGGATAGAGGAGAGACGGAGTTCTTTTACCAGCAGCACTTTGAAGAACCAGAGAGAGGTAAGTTGGTTATTTGGCCTTCGGATTGGACACATCTACATAGAGGAGTCCCTTCTCCGACACAGACAAAGTATATTTTAACAGGTTGGTTTACTCATCAAAATGTATAAGTTATGGAATTTTCAGTACATGAAGAGACTTGGTTTTCAACACCTATTTGGGAATCAGAGGTAAAAAATATAAACAATGAAGAGATAAAAGATTATTGTTTGTATTTAAAAGCCAATACTAAGGGAGTGAATATCTCAAATAGAGGTGGATGGCATAGTAGTGAAATACTATTACCAATGCCTCAAGATTTAAGAAATTTATTTAGCAATCTTGAAATGTTTGTTAATGAAAATTGTTTTAGACACCTTGGAGTTCCTAATTTGAAATTTGGTAATTTTTGGGTAAACATAAATACACCTAACTCGTATAATCTTGCGCATGATCACCAAAACAGCATACTATCCGGAGTTTATTATGTTTCTGTTCCTTACGATAATATGGGTGATTTAGTTTTACACAGGGGAGATACAGCAGAGTATTTTTTAAAATCCGACGTAGAAAGGATTAGTACAAAAACAAACTCTTTTGTAGCTGTAAAGAAACCAATTGAATCTTTCTTTTACATATTTCCATCATGGGTTAAGCATCATGTTGAATCAAATATTTCGCAGGGAGACAGAATATCAATAGCATTCAATTTTATCCCAGATAATAAATAAAGTTATGAACGCACAAGTTTACCCTATATTCCCAATACCCTTATATGTTGCAAATTATGATAAAGATTTAAAAGATGTAATAGAGTATTTCGATAGTTGTGAAATGCAAGATACTAAAGTAGGATACGGAATGATATCTAATAATAGTTACATTTTAGATAATCCTATATGCAATGAATTAAATACATTTCTTATGTCATGTTTTAAAGATTTTGCAACAAATATTATGAGATATAGATTTGATGATTTACAATTTGCACAATCCTGGCTAACATATAAAAATCCAAATCAGTTTCATAAAGCACATACTCATCCAAATACTTTATTGGCGGGAGTATTCTATTATGATGCACATGAAGACGATGCAGCAATATGTTTTTCAAAAGAAGTAAAATCATTTAATAGATCCTACTTTGAACCATCTTTACATGAAGATTATCAAAATCATGTATTCTCTCAAGAAGAAATCTATTACATGCCTAAAAAGAATGATTTTATTATATTTCCGTCATGGCTAACCCATGGAGTGCCTCCCAATAAAACAAATAGAATAAGGAAAGCA
>JACCDP010477032.1_pt1 | contig 16437 bp, 14 predicted proteins | sample 7445841 | NCBI WGS metagenome assembly JACCDP01 (sample SAMN15323441, study PRJNA562643) | freshwater metagenome | isolation source: river surface water | place: USA:Blue River Watershed | collected 2017-08-17 | reverse complement strand
TATATCCTGAAGAACGACGACATAATCTTGATGTACTCATAGAACGTCATGGATTAATTCCTAATGGCCGTCATCGCGCACTAGCTGATGCTGATTTAATTTGGCAATTCTGGCAAAAAATACCTACGCAAATCGCTGATGAAATATTGCAAAACACTCTAGCTTCACTATTACAAACCACTTCTCTACCCGCACATCTTAATCAAGATGCTTTAGATGATTGTCCTGATACACCAGGAATCTATTATTTTTATGGTGAAAACAAGATTCCGCTATATGTTGGTAAGAGCGTGCAATTACGTAAGCGTGTGTTATCGCATTTTTCTGCGGATCATAAGTTTTATAAAGAAATGCGCTTATCTCAGCAAATACATCATATCGAATGGCGTGAGACTGCAGGCGAAATTGGTGCATTACTCTTAGAAGCACAAGCTATCAAAGCATTACAACCTATACACAATCAACAGTTGCGGCAAAAAAGAAGTTTATGTGCTTGGCAGTTGCAGTCTGATTCTGCACCGAGATTAGTGATGGCAAGAGATGAAGATTTTGGACGCGCACAAAACTTATGTGGATTATTTAGCTCGAAAAGAAAAGCTGAAAATGTGTTGCGTGAACTCGCTGAAACACATCAACTATGTTTAGCGATGCTAGGATTGGAATCGAGATCATCGACTACGCATCCTTGTTTTGCTATGCAGTTAAACCGATGTAAAGGCGCTTGCGTAGGTAAAGAACCACCTGCTTTGCATCATGCAAGATTAGAAGCTGCGTTATCTAGTTTGCGTATACAGACATGGCCTTACGGCGGCGCAGTTGGTTTGATAGAAACAGGCGCTAATGACAAGACAGACATCCATGTCGTCAATAATTGGTGTTACTTAGGCACCGCGCAATCAGAAGATGCGGTCTGGTCTTTACTAGAAAATTCACCCAACTCTCCTGCCTTTGACCTCGACACTTACAAAATCCTTACTAAAGCATTAAGTCGTCGACAACTAACAGTTCGCAAGTTGTCCACTTAACTTTACACATATCGTTCAAATCATAGAGATTTGATAATTTCTTAGTTTGAAGCGTTAATCGAACGCTTTCTTAAACGAAAATTTCTTCCCCAAAGCGAAATTAGCACGCTATGATCATTAGGCATGTGTCACTAATTTCGTGCCTAGGCTCAGTATGTTGACTCGATGGTTCTAATTTATAGATGTATGCATGACGGCCTTGCGTGTGATTTTGATCATGCTCAATTTTAGTCTTATCGGCATCACTAGAATTTGGCGCTTCGCAATTGTTAAAAAATTTTCTACCTCGATTCCACGACAATAAGTGGAACATATACGGAGCACATATGGAAGAAGTCGTTATAGTCGCAGCAGGTAGAACAGCAGTTGGTAAATTTAGTGGTTCACTTACCAAACTCTCAGCAGCCGATCTCGGCGCGCATGTCATTCAAGGATTAGTGTCACAAGCTGGTTTTGATCCTCAACTCATTAATGAAGTTATCTTAGGTCAAGTTTTGACTGCGGGTTGTGGTCAAAACCCTGCGCGACAAGCTGTGATTAAAGCAGGTCTATCGAATTCGATTCCGGCTTTTACACTCAACAAAGTCTGTGGCAGCGGATTAAAAGCGACCCATCTTGCAGCACAAGCGATAGCGTGTGGTGATGCAGACATCATTATCGCTGGTGGTCAAGAAAATATGAGTGCCTCACCGCATGTGTTGAATCATTCGCGTGAGGGTTTTCGTATGGGTGATGCAAAGTTAGTCGACACCATGATTACAGATGGATTATGGGATGCGTATAACCACTATCACATGGGTGTGACGGCTGAGAATGTCGCGAAAAAATTTCATATCTCTCGGTCCGAGCAAGATGAATTTGCCGCAGCTTCGCAAAATAAAGCTTCAGCAGCACAGCAACAAGGTAAATTTAAAAATGAAATCCTGCCATTAGAGATCAAAGATAAAAAAGGCAGTGTATTTTTTGATAGCGATGAATATATAAAAGCAGGTACAACTGCAGAAGCGTTATCAGCCTTACGTCCTGCATTTGATAAAGAGGGTACTGTCACAGCAGGCAATGCGTCAGGTATTAATGATGGAGCTGCAGCAGTCATCATGATGTCTGCTAGCAAAGCAAAACAACTAGGATTGAAACCACTAGTAAAAATCAAAGCCTATGCTTCCTCCGGTTTAGATCCCGCCATCATGGGTATGGGACCGGTATCAGCAAGTCAGCGGTGTTTACAAAAAGCAGGCTGGACACATCAAGATTTAGATTTAATGGAAATTAATGAAGCCTTTGCAGCACAAGCAATAGCAGTGAATAAAGAAATGGGTTGGGATACATCGAAAATTAATGTCAATGGTGGTGCGATTGCAATTGGCCATCCTATTGGTGCTTCAGGTTGCCGCATTCTTGTCACCTTGATTCATGAATTAATTCGACGTGATCTACATCGCGGTTTAGCAAGTCTGTGTATAGGCGGCGGTATGGGAGTAGCGCTTGCTATTGAACGTTAATACCTAAGTCAGTCAGGTAAGTTGCAGCAATCAATTATAAATAAATAAAAGGAGCCAACATGAGCAGAGTCACGTTAGTCACAGGTGGTATGGGCGGATTAGGGGAAGCCATCTGTATCAAAATGGCAAAGATGGGTTACCAAGTTGCCACAACTTACTCACCTGGCAATACCAAATCAGCAGCATGGTTAGCTGATATGAAAAGTAAAGGTTATGACTTCCGCGCTTATCCTTGTGATGTCACCGACCTTGAATCTGCTCAAGCATGTATAGATCAAATCACTAAAGAAATGGGACCGGTTGATGTGTTGGTGAATAACGCCGGCATTACACGTGACATGACCTTCAAGAAGATGGATAAAACTAATTGGGATGCTGTGATTAGTACCAATCTTGATTCCGTCTTTAATATGACTAAACCAGTGTGTGATGGTATGACAGATCGTGGTTGGGGACGTGTGATTAACATCTCCTCTATCAATGGACAAAAAGGCGCATTCGGTCAGACTAACTATTCTGCTGCTAAAGCAGGTATGCATGGCTTTACTAAGGCATTAGCTTTAGAAGTCGCAAGAAAAGGCGTGACCGTGAATACGATTTCACCTGGCTACATAGGCACACAAATGGTACTCGCCATTCCACAAGAAGTTCTTGATTCAAAAATCATTCCTCAAATTCCTATGGGACGTTTAGGTAAGCCAGAAGAAGTTGCAGGATTAGTGGCTTATCTCGCTTCTGATGAAGCTGCATTTCTGACTGGCGCCAACATTGCTATCAATGGTGGCCAACACATGTATTAAGAATCGTGAGATTTTGAATGTAACAAAGTCGAGGCAAGTGCAAGATTCTGGTAGAATCGCGTTCTTGCCTCGGTGGTGGAACTGGTAGACGCGCCGGACTCAAAATCCGGTTCCGAAAGGAGTGACGGTTCGATTCCGTCCCGAGGCACCATTACTCAACACCCTCTCGCCTTAGCAAGCAACTCGCTTGCAACCACCCCATCCGTTAATTCATTGTGATAAATTTATTTAGCTGATGTGCACTATTCATCATTGCTATGCGAGTTTGATCTCAGCTTAAGCTTTTTTCTCTTCTTCTTCAGTTTTTTCTTTAGCTTCTTCAGACGCTGCTACTTGTTCTTGATCTGTATTCTCTACTGGAGCCGCTTCTGTAGCCGCTGTAGCTGCTGCATCTGATGGCGCCTCAAGCGCAGGTGCCGCAGCAGTCTCAGCAGCAGGTGCTGCTGCTTCTGCAGTTGCAGTTTTTGCTGCCTCAGGCTTTTTAATTTTCTTAATTTTCTTGGGCTGCATGGCACTTTGTTTTTGTGCTACCACCACAATCACTAACATGCCTGCAATACTAAACATGACTATCAATGGTAAAGGCATTAATTCCACCACACCTAGCAGCGCCAATACCACTACCATCGATAAAGGTAGTAAAGCTAACTCCACCATAAACACAAAAGGAATCACAAAGCCCAAGAGTAAAAATAAAACGCTAATCCACTGCAGAATAAAATCATCGAGTAAAAAAGCATACATGCCTATACTCATAAATAGCAGACCTATAGGAAAGCGTACCCACCAGTGCGCCCAAAAGGCTTTGCTATCGATATGAGGGTCAAACATTCTTTGTTCTTCTAAAGCCTCTGGCGTCCATTCCCAGCGCTTGCGTCTAAACATTTGTGTAGCGATTGCTGTCACCCAAAATAAAAATCCATACATCCAAAAACACAGCACTGCCAACCAAGTGAGTTTGCCTTGATGCGGATCGATAGCTAAAGCAGTGTGTACAGCTAATGGGGTACCCAGTGTGATAGCAGTCGGTAAACCGACTCCTTCCATTCTTTCTTCTCTGGTTACGGGTATCCAATCGCCATTCACGCCGGGAATTTTTTTCATAAGAGTGCTATCGAATGATGTTGCGTTTTCTTAGTTCTTTGTAAGCGAAAAAAACCAGAATCGCGAGTATGCACAGCAATCCCAGTATTTCAGTTAGTTCTAAATTATTGATGACCCAAGCTGTACCAAATAACAATCCTACACCTGAGCCCACTAACAGCATGAGTACTAAAGGTTCATGCCAACTCCAAATTGTAATCAGCGCAAAGATTGCTACGCCTACTAACCACGAACCTGGTAATTTCATTTTATGGATCACTAAGACCCAGTAGATGAGAGGAATAAGTGTGAATGCTAAGGGAAAGCGTATCAGTGGATGATTAGTCCATTTCCATTCTAGTTCTTGATCCATGCTCGACACGGGACGCGATAACTTGGGCTCAAACACAAGATCATCATTACGCCAGCTACTTTTTTTAGGACGGCTTTTAAGTAGTAAGAAAATTAAAACGATCGCTAAACCTAGCCATAAAAATTTTCTAAGCGAGATAAATAGACTGTCGTCCCACAGAAAAAAACCTACGCTAGCCAGCAATGCCACGATCAGCAGCCAAGGTGCTAGTCGCAATAGCCAACCTCGTTGCTGATCTTTATTTTCTTGCCAAGCGTTTTTTTTTCGAAACCACATAGTCGTTTAATTTTTAAGCACAGGCTTTTTACGTATTGCGTACCAACCGGCTGATCTGCGAAGAGGCACACTTTCTTTAGCAAGCTAGGCCTTGTTGATGACAGACTTTCCAGTCAGCTATTCTAGCAGCTCAGCCTGATTTTCTTGCTTTTGAGATATTTTTTATTTCCTCTGTCCCAAGCTCATAAGCCAATGGAATGAAGAGGTCTGTCTGATGCTTTTCGTCATTAACTGACAAAAGTTGTCATCTAATGACAATAATTGAATGTCGAATTTTTAGCACGCTGAATGATGCAGCATGGCCTTCATTTTTAATGGATCAAGTGCTTTACTAATTTGCATCAACAGCCTGCTAGCTTTTTCAGCTAATTAGCTCGACTTAGCAGAGTTTAAGGCTTGTTCTAATTTTGATTTTCTTAATCCACACGCACAGATCTCCCTGCGCAGAAAATTCAATGCTGTTTTTAAGTTTGGTTTTAGCTTGGCATGAAGTTTGCCATTTCGCCCAGATCCGCAACACCGTGGATCAATCTGAATCAAACTTTCTAAGACAGGAATATGAGATGAATTTATCTTATCGATATAACCAAGCACGCCCGCAACAAGGTGGCTTTACTTTAATTGAACTTATGATCGTAGTTGCGATTATCGGCATCTTGGCTGCAGTTGGCATACCTGCTTACCAAGACTATACGGTAAGAACAAGAGCCTCTGAAGGACCTAGTCTTGCAGCCTCAGCAATGACTGCTATGGGAATTGCTTGCAGTGCCTCCGAATTACAAAATGCAACCAATACCTCCCTTGGCCTGCCAGCAAGTATTACAGGAAAATATGTCGCCTCTATCGCAGCAGTTGGAAATGCGGCTGGTGACACTGGCACTATTACGATCACCTTTAACGCAATAGAACCCAAGCTTGATAAGAAAACGATTATCTACACTGGCACATGCACACCAAGCGGCTTGCAATGGTCAACAAGTACCAGCACTATTGATGATAAATACTTTAAGAAAGACGCAGTTGCAGCTTCCAAATAATTTTATTTAACTCTACCAACTAAATGCTTTAACTTTAATTCAGGCTTTTTTGCAAAAAAATGGGGAGCATCAGCTCCCCATTTTTATTTCAACTCAAAAGACTTACAGCATTTCTTTGAGCAATCTTCCCATTTCAGATGGGTTGCGTGTCACTTTAATTCCGCATGCAGCCATGATTTCTAATTTAGCTTCTGCTGTATCAGCACCACCAGAAATCAATGCACCTGCATGTCCCATACGTTTACCAGGAGGTGCAGTTACACCAGCGATGAAACCTACAACTGGTTTTTTCATATTGTCTTTAATCCAGTAAGAAGCATTCGCTTCATCTGGACCACCAATTTCACCAATCATAATCACAGCATCGGTATCTGGATCATCATTAAACATTTTCATGATGTCGATGTGCTTCAAACCATTGATAGGATCACCACCAATACCGACTGCGGACGATTGACCTAAACCCAATGCAGTGAGTTGACCTACCGCTTCATAAGTCAGTGTGCCAGAACGTGACACAACACCGATACGACCTTTTTTATGTATGTGGCCAGGCATGATGCCTATTTTGATTTCATCCGGTGTGATGAGACCTGGGCAATTTGGACCGAGCAGCAAAGTTTTACTACCTGCTTTTGCCATCTTGTCTTTTAAGGCTAGCATGTCACGCACTGGTATGCCTTCAGTAATACAAATTGCTAAATCTAATTCTGCTTCCACTGCTTCCCAAATTGCATCTGCAGCACCTGCTGGTGGCACATAGATCACAGAAACATTGGCACCAGTTTTTGCTTTTGCTTCTTTGACGTTAGCAAAGATAGGAATGCCTTCAAAATCTTCCCCTGCTTTTTTTGGATTCACACCCGCTACAAAACAGTTTTGTCCATTTGCATATTCTCTACACATACGCGTATGGAACTGACCTGTCTTGCCAGTAATGCCTTGGGTTACGACTTTGGTATTTTTATTGATTAGAATCGACATGTTGAGTCCTTGTACGCTTAGTTCGAGTTGGCAGCAGCGACAACTTTTTGCGCTGCTTCAGCCATGGTGTCTGCGGAGATAATGGGTAGGCCTGAGTCTGCTAGCATTTTTTTGCCGATATCTTCATTAGTACCTTTCATGCGAACGACTAGCGGCACTTTTAATGACACAGCACGTGATGCAGTAATCACACCCTCTGCAATCACATCACAACGCATGATGCCACCAAAGATATTTACTAAAATGGCTTTGAGATGGGGATTGCGTAACATGATCTTGAATGCTTCAGTTACTTTTTCAGCAGTAGCACCACCACCTACATCTAAGAAGTTAGCTGGCTCACCATCAAATAATTTAATTGTGTCCATAGTTGCCATGGCTAAGCCTGCACCATTCACTAAACAACCAATATTGCCATCTAAGGAAATATAAGCCAGATCAAATTTAGATGCTTCCACTTCTGCTGGATCTTCTTCATCTAAATCGCGATAAGCAACGATCTCTGGATGACGATATAAGGCATTCGAATCAAAATTAAATTTTGCATCCAATGCGATGACCTTACCACTGCCAGTCACAATCAATGGATTAATTTCAGCTAGTGATGCATCGGTTTCCCAATACGCTTTATATAATCCTTGTAATTGTTTGCGCGCATCTGCGATTGAAGCCGCAGGTATGCCAATTTTTGCTGCAATGTCATCTGCTTCAGCATCTTTTAATCCTGTTGCAGGATCAATTGCAATTTTATGTATCAGCTCTGGATGTTTTTCAGCGACTTCTTCAATGTCCATACCACCTTCACTGGAAGCCATTAATACGATGCGTTGTGAAACACGATCAGTCACTAATGATACGTAGAGTTCTTTTTTAATGTCTGCACCTTCTTCAATTAACAGGCGCCTGACTTTTTGACCTTCTGCTCCAGTTTGATGGGTGATTAATTGCATTCCCATAATTTGGTTAGCATATTCTTTTACTTGATCCAGTGATTTAGCGACTTTCACACCGCCACCCTTACCACGACCACCTGCATGAATTTGCGCTTTAACTACCCATACTGGACCACCTAGTGTCTCAGCAGCTTTGACTGCTTCATCAACACTCATACATGGGATACCTTTGGGGACGGTGACACCGTATTTGTGGAGAATTTCTTTTCCCTGATATTCATGAATTTTCATGCGAGCTTTCCTTCTGGAGCGAGTTTGGTGAAAGAATGATTACGTTTATTTTTTATGAAGTAATGAATTTTTAAGACTGCGTCTTTGCTACCCAACGAGGATAAAACTTTGCAACCGCCAGTCCATCTGTGCGCAATGCATGACAACGATTCAATTGAAACGGTTGCTGCTCTCCTGCTTGCAAGACTTCGGTATCACCCGTAGGTATGACATCACCTGCAAACGCTTGAATCACGGCAGTTGGCAACATAGAAGCTAATTCGGTTAAATGCGTACATCCTGCAATTCCACCCAAACGCTCTTTGACGCCATTTCTAAATCCTTTAAGTAGATTTAGTCCTACTAATTTTTTATAAGCCGGACCTATGGTGTCGCAATAGCCTTTGTAGGGTACGGCATCAGAAACAGCTTCCGCTTCCACAATATTGAGCTGTAAATCCACCGTAATTCTTAGCCATAAATCATGTATGGGCTCATTCGGCTGCAACACACAGGTCGCTAATTCCACCACACGGGTTTTAGCATCCGTGATGTGGGCATCAATATCCCAATATCCATCCTCCCGCTGAAAGGCCTCGGCCCTAATATTGCGGGTGTGCCTATGCACTCTCGGTGTTGATGGGGCGGGCAATGGCATAAAGCAGAAATTGTGGCCAACCCTAGGGTTAGCGTTGGATTATTTGTTATTCAAGGATGCAATTCGTTTGCATGCGGCTGCAAGTAGGCTGATTTCACCAGTTACGCTGAAACCGGCTGCAACGATTGAAAGTTGACGCGAAGTTTAGCACACGCTATAGGCAAAACCACTTGTAGAAAGGGGCTCAACACCAGGCTGAGATATCGCCGATACGGACTATTAGACGGAAAAGTCTAGCGCTATGCGTAAGTTAGGGTCTTAGCTTTCTTCGCCTTTAAGCGCACGACGCATGACCATTTGTATGCTTTGATGAGAAAACCCACGCTGCTGTAAAAAACGTATTTGACGAGAGGATTCTATTGCCGAGCTAGCTGGACTACCAAATTTCCTTTCCCAAACTCGCCAAGCACGGTCTTCTTCACCTTCACGCAAATGCATTTTTATTTCGGGCATGGTGCTGAGGTCAATTTTATGGCTTTCTAATTCCATCAAAATCCGACTGGTACCAAAACGTTCAGCGCGTCGGTTAACCAGTGATTCAGCAAAGCGTGTGGATGATAGGAATTTTGAAGCTTCTAACCAATCTAAGATGGCTTCTATGTCATCATTTTCTTCTGCATAGCGCGCAAGTTTACGTGCCAATTCTAGCCGGCTATGTTCACGAGCAGATAGATAACGTAGCGCGCGTGCTTTTAGACTGGGTTTTGCAGAACGCATAAGCAGTGCGTACTAATGTTAATGGGGAGAAGAATACATCCACCGAGATGAGAGCGAAAGCTAATAATAACTAACAACTACAAAATGAAAGCGCTAAACAAAAGTGCGAAATAAAAGTGCGATGCATGATTTTATGTGTTCTAGCAAAACTACTGCCTGCGATCTAAAAGCCATCACACTCTTTGATCGCAGGTCTTTTACTTGCTGCTTGATGAACTGATTTATTCTGCTTCTTTGATTTCTTTTGCTTCAGCTAAGGCCTTGGCTGTTTTTTTAGAGGCGGCAGCAACATCAGCAACAATCTTAGGCATAGGCAGTGCTGGCAAGAGTGGAACACCGAGATGCTCACGCACTTTATTTTCAATTTCATGCGCTAATTCAGGACGCTCTTTCAAATACATTCTTGCATTGTCTTTACCCTGACCTATGCGCTCGCCATTGTAGCTATACCAAGCACCAGATTTTTCTACGATCTTGGCATCCGAACCGATGTCGAGTATTTCACCTTCACGTGATGTTCCTGCGCCATAAAGAATGTCAAAGTGTGCTTCTCTGAATGGAGGCGCTACTTTGTTTTTAACGACTTTCACTTTGGTTTCATTACCAATGACTTCATCACCAGATTTAATTGAACCAGTTCGGCGTATATCTAAACGTACAGAGGCGTAGAACTTCAACGCGTTACCACCCGTTGTGGTTTCTGGACTACCAAACATGACACCGATTTTCATACGAATCTGGTTAATGAAAATCACCATCGTGTTGGTGCGATTGATGGAGCCGGTGAGTTTACGTAAAGCTTGCGACATCAAACGAGCTTGTAGGCCAGGTAATGAATCACCCATATCGCCTTCGATTTCTGCGCGCGGTGTCAATGCAGCGACTGAGTCAATCACAATTAAATCAACTGCACTAGAACGTACTAAAGCATCTGTAATTTCTAATGCTTGTTCGCCGGTATCAGGCTGAGAGATTAATAAATCTTGTAGATTAACGCCTAGCTTTTGCGCATAGGTGGTGTCCAAAGCATGTTCCGCATCAATAAATGCACATGTGCCGCCTAGTTTTTGCATTTCAGCGATGACTTGCAGTGTCATCGTGGTTTTACCTGAGGATTCTGGCCCATAGATTTCAATGACTCGGCCACGTGGTAAGCCGCCCACGCCCAACGCTACGTCCAGACCCAATGATCCGGTTGATACGGTCTGTACTTCTTCTGCGACGGCGCCATCGGCCAAACGCATGACAGAACCTTTACCAAATTGTTTCTCGATTTGCGCTAAGGCGGCTGACAATGCCTTACCTTTTTCTGAATTTGCTGCGGCTTTTTTATCGTCCATGAATATTCTCTCTAAGGAAAAATTGGATTAATCGGGTTGGTTTACATCCGTTTTTTCAATTTATACAGTACTGTATAAAAAAACAGTGAACGGTGCAAGCTGAATTTCACGCAATATTTAAAAAGTTATATAAATGGCCATGAATAAAGGCCTATAGTCTAATTTCTTGCCGGCACTATCGAAACCCAATAGACTAAGCCTTACTTAGGTTTCAAGCGAATCTTGGGATTTTTTCTGGCGGTATCTCTTATTTGTTTTTATTCCGACAAGAGATGCCCTTGCGCTTAAAAATAATCGGGTGAAGCTCACCAGCTTTTTCTCAAGCCACTAACTTTTCTCACATTTATGCGTATCTTGCTTGCGGAAGATGACAGTGTTTTGGCTGACGGCCTAACTCGCTCATTGCGACAGTCGGGCTATGTCACGGATTGCGTGAGCAATGGACAAGAGGCCGATAACGCACTTTCTTCACAAGATTTTGATTTACTTATCCTCGATTTAGACCTTCCCAAGATGTCTGGCTTGGATGTGCTGCGCAAATTACGCTCACGCGATTCGCGTATTCCGGTCTTAATCTTAACGGCAGGTGATTCAGTCGAACAACGCGTGAAAGCATTGGATTTGGGTGCGGATGACTATATGGCCAAGCCCTTTGCTTTGTCCGAACTCGAAGCACGGGTGCGCGCTCTAACTCGTCGAGGTGCTGGCGGTGGCCCGACGATTATTAAACATGGCCCTCTAAGTTTTGATCAAGTAGGTCGTATCGCTTATTTACATGAACACATGCTGGACTTATCTGCACGCGAACTCGGTTTACTTGAAGTCTTACTACAGCGTAGCGGTCGCTTAGTTTCAAAAGACCAGTTAGTCGATCATCTCTGTGAATGGGGTGAGGAAGTTAGTAATAATGCGATTGAAGTCTATGTACATCGTCTGCGTAAGAAAATTGAAACCGATGGTGTACGAATTGCCACTGTGCGCGGCTTAGGATACTGCTTAGAGAAAATCGCACCGGGATATGTCAGCACGAATCAAGGCATGACATGAAACGCGACATCCATCTGACTAAAGCAACCAATAAAGAAATAAATAAGGAAATAAAGTCAGATCCCATCAGTAACCAGCATCATCCAGAACCAGAGCGCATGCAAGGCTCTTTGTTTGGCGAGATCTTAGACTGGATGTTGATGCCCTTACTCTTGCTGTGGCCTGTCAGCATAGGTATCACTTATTTAATTGCGATATCTATTGCGAATGAACCATTTGATCGCGCACTAGAAGATCGTGTAACGGTATTAGCGCAGCAAGTCAAAGAATATGATGGCAAATTAAGTGCGCAGATTCCTTATTCAGCACGTGATATTTTGCGTGCCGATGATATCGATAATGTGTATCTACAAGTCAGTGGTCCTGATCGCGAATTATTAACAGGCGATAGCGATCTTCCTTTACCGAATGATGAAGACAAACCAGTTCCTTGGTCGGTGCTCTTGCGTGATGAACATATGCGCAATGCCGATGTGCGCGTGGCCTATACCTACGTCAATCTACAAAAACGACCACAAGATAGCGCGCAAGCACCACCACGCTATGCCTTAGTTCAAGTAGCTGAAACACTAGATAAACGTCAACTGCTTGCCAATCAAATTATTAAGGGTGTGATCCTGCCAGAATTTATTATTCTGCCGATTGCCTTAACACTGCTTTGGTTTGCACTCACACGTGGCTTATCACCTTTAGCGAGCTTACAAGAGCATATACGTTCACGTAGATCAGATGATTTATCTCCTATTGATCCGCATGGCGTACCCGAAGAAATTTCTCCTTTAGTGCGATCTCTAAATGAGATGCTAAGACAACTATCGCAAAGCATACACATGCAAAAGCGTTTTATTGCGGATGCAGCACATCAAATGAAAACGCCTTTAGCGGGTATGCGTATGCAATCTGAATTAGCTATGCGCCAATCTGATCGCGGCGAAATTCAAAGCTCCTTAGAACAGCTCTCAAAAAGTTCAGAATCCGCAACACGGCTAGTGAATCAATTATTAGCCTTAGCGCGTGCAGAAAATCAATCTTCGCAAGCGATCGCTTTTGATGTCATTGAACTCAATGAACTAGCACGTGGCGTCGTGCAAGACTGGGTACAAACTGCATTTACACACAATATTGATCTTGGCTTTGAAGATGTCGCACATCCTGTCTACATACAGGGAAATAGTACGATGCTACGCGAGTTGATGAATAACTTAATTGATAATGCACTCAGATACACACCACAACAAGGCAGAGTCACTGTCAGAGTGGCTGCAGATGCGGAACGTGAACTCGCTTTTTTTGAAGTGGAAGATAACGGCCCTGGCATTCCAGCCTCGGAACGCACTCATGTGTTTGAACGTTTTTATCGCATACTCGGATCAAACACGGAAGGCAGTGGATTAGGTTTGTCTATCGTGCGCGAGATTGCGCAACATCATAATGCGAGTGTCGATGTTTTCAGCAATCCACGTAGCCATGATCCTAGTACACCAGGCAGTTTATTTCGCATTAGCTTACCTTTAATCCAAGCTCATCCCTTAGATAACACACACCAAGCATGATGACACCAGCATCAACATCAGAAGAAAAAACGTATTGGAAAAAAATGCGTGTTTTGACGTTTAGCTTACTCAGCATCTGGTCAGGCGCAAGCTTTAGTATTATTTTTTTTGCACGCGAACTTTCAGGACTGAGCTTGTTTGGATGGCCTGTTTCTTTTTATATGGCAGCACAAGGATCAATATTAATTTATTTATTATTGATAGCCTTATATGCCATCGTCGCTAAAAAACTCGACGCCGTATCAGCAACTTCATTTTCAACTGAATCATGAAGTCGCCGAATTTCACAAAATTATTAGTACGCTATTTTGGTTTATACACCATAGGCTTTGGTTTATTACTCGCTTCCTTATCGATACTGGAATATGAAGGCGTACCGAGATTTTGGTTAGGCTATTTATTTTTATTCACTACGATTGTCGTATATGCAGTCATAGGATTTTTTAGTCGCACTTCAGATATCTCTGAATATTATGTAGCAGGTCGACGTGTACCCGCTATGTTTAATGGCATGGCAACCGCAGCAGATTGGATTTCTACTGCTAGTTTTATTGGTCTTGCAGGTGGATTGTATCTACAGGGCTTTGATGGATTAGCTTACATCATGGGCTGGACCGGAGGTTACTGCCTAATTGCTTTACTGATCGCACCCTATCTACGCAAGTTTGGTCAGTACACCATTCCAGATTTTTTAGCAGCACGCTATCCGGGTCGCTATAACGGTAATGTAGTTCGTAGCTTAGCCGTGATCGCCACACTCATCATTTCCTTTACTTATGTCGTTGCACAAATCTACGGCGTAGGACTTATTACTTCGCGCTTTACTGGTATTGATTTTTCAGTTGGTATCTTTCTAGGATTAGCCAGTATTTTGGTCTGTTCTTTTTTAGGCGGTATGCGCGCGATTACTTGGACTCAGATAGCGCAATACATCATCATCATTGTTGCATTCATGATTCCTGTGACATGGTTATCAGTCAAACAAACTGGTATACCTATTCCGCAAATCGCTTATGGATCTGCTATTACTGGATTAATTGAGAAAGAAAAGCAATTAAGTGCGGATAGCAAAGAACAAGAAGTAAGAAATCTTTTACATGAACGCGCACTTAAACTCGTTAATCAAATAAATACCTTGCCACGCTCATGGGATGAAGGTCGAGTCGAAGCACGCCGCAAATTACAAGAACTACAAACTGGGAATGCCTCTCTTATAGACATCAAAGCAGCCAACCGTGCTTTATCTGACTATCCTAAAAGTCCGGAAGAAGCACGACGTGTTTGGCAAACAGAAGCTGATAGTCTTTTTTTACGCGCACAAGCATTGACACCACATACCGAACCCTTCCCTGGTAAAGACCAAGAGAGTTCGGATATCAAACGGAATAATTTTCTTGCGTTAGTATTTTGTCTCATGCTGGGCACTGCAGCACTGCCTCATGTATTAGTGCGCTCTTACACCACGCCTTCTGTTTCTGAATCTCGCTTCTCTGTATTTTGGGCATTGTTTTTTATCATGCTGCTTTACACCGCCCTGCCCGCTTTGGCTGTGTTGGTGAAGTTTGATATCTACACAAGCTTAGTAGGTGCTGATATATCGCATTTACCCGCATGGGTGAATTACTGGTCGCATATCGACAAACTCAAACCCATGATTAGTATTGTCGATATTAATAAAGACGGGATTGTGCAATTAGCTGAAATTGTTATGGATGGTGATATGGTCGTTCTTGCCACACCAGAGATAGCAGGATTGCCTTATGTGATTTCCGCTCTTATTGCTGCAGGTGCGCTTGCTGCTGCACTCTCGACTGCAGATGGCTTATTACTTACTATTTCCAGCGCACTTACGCATGACACTTATTTCAAAATGGTTGACCCCGGCGCGTCTAGTCAAAAACGCGTAACGATTTCTAAGTTGTTACTTCTCGTGGTTGCCTTATTAGCCGCCTACACCGCCTCATTTCGTTCAGGCGATATCCTCACAATGGTGAGCGCTGCATTCTCATTGGCTGCTTCTACCCTATTTCCCGCACTAATATTGGGCGTTTTTTGGAAACGAGCGAACCAACAAGGCGCAGTGGCCGGTATGCTGACGGGCTTTTTCATGTCCGTCTTCTATATGTTGATCGCTAATCCTGCATTAGGTGGATCAATTAATCAGCAGTGGTTTCATATTGCACCAGTTTCTTCCGGTGTATTTGGTGTGCCTGCTGGCTTTATAGCAATGATTATTGTGAGCTTACTCACTCCCCCTCCCGATCACGACACGATGCGTTTAGTTGATCAATTAAGATCTACCTAAGTCCCGTCACCTTGGCATGTTTCTTGATAGTACTTGAACTATTAAGAACGACTTTTGCGGGATAAGACTACATGCCAGGCTTTTTTGATGAAATGTATACCGATGGTGAAAGCCAAGTACGTGATCACTACCGTGAATTTGAACACTGGTTAACCGAACAAGCCCCAGATACAGTTGCACGCAAACGTATGGAAGCAGATTTACTGTTTCGTCGCGTAGGTATTACCTTTGCAGTGTATGGTAACAACGCAGGTACTGAGCGTTTAATTCCCTTCGATATCATCCCTCGCATTATTCCTGCAAAAGAATGGACGCAATTACGTAAAGGTCTCACGCAACGTGTGCAAGCTTTGAATATGTTTATTCATGATATCTATCATGAACAACATATTGTGAAGTCAGGCGTGATACCAGCAGAACAAATTTTTCACAATGCACAATATCGACCTGAAATGCAAGGTATCTCAGTAACCTCCGATATTTATGCGCACATAGCAGGTGTTGATATCGTGCGTGCTGGTGCCGGTGAGTTTTATGTTTTAGAAGATAATCTGCGCGTTCCATCCGGTGTGTC
>JACCDP011087967.1_pt1 | contig 16438 bp, 1 predicted proteins | sample 7445841 | NCBI WGS metagenome assembly JACCDP01 (sample SAMN15323441, study PRJNA562643) | freshwater metagenome | isolation source: river surface water | place: USA:Blue River Watershed | collected 2017-08-17 | reverse complement strand
TATCTTCAGAGAGTTCAGATATATTAATTCTCTTATTAGAGGAATTCTTACGTATGAACTGACGTATAGCAAAGAGTATTTCCTTTAACCAAGCTAAGAAACCAGAAGACAAAGGTTTACCAGAGCGTTTAGACAAGGCAGATTTGGTGAGGGATTTTACTATCACCTCTTCCTTAAAGTAATCTGACTCAGGGTCTAGTGTCTTAAACCCTTCCTTAACCATGTCAATCATCTGCTGTCCCTCCTCTGTCTTAGACAGTTGGTTATACAGCTTACTAAACAATGCAGGGTTCTCTACAGCAATAGCTCTTACAAACGGGTGAGCAAATTCATGGAACGCTGTCTCCATGTTTAGCTTCTCCTTGATAAAGTATACTTGACCGCCTACAAAGAATCCAGCTTCTCCACTATACGGTGTACCAGAGTTATTTAATATCTCTATAGCTTCTTGTTCAGTTATCATGTTATATGATATCCCGAGTCTTTGTGAGAAGCTACCTATAATAGCGTCTAGTACAGCGTTACCTGAGCTAGAGCTTATATCTATAGGACTTATGTTAAGTGGATTAAAGATAGCATCAAACCCAGGTATTCTAGCAGCTAGCTCTTTTAGATTCTCTGTCTCAGACTTTTCAAAAGCGCTAACATTCTCTATATCTGACTCCTCAGTATATTCACCTATAGCTTTAAGTTTTTCTATAACATCTTCTACATCACGGACTTCTCCGTTATGCTCCAAGAAGTCTTTATAGGCCTGATACTCACCTACTGCAGCTACTAAGTCATTCCAATTTTTTCCTGCGGGACAGCTATTTATCATGATAATCCTTTACATTTTTTAATAAACTCTTTTATATCTGCGTCTGTAACAGTCTGGGCTTTTACGGTCTTGTAATAATCTTGAACAAAAGCAATACCTGTTTCTCTACCTAACGTTTCTGTAACCCCAGCAACGTCAGCTTCAAGGGTATTTAATGTAGGATTATTATATCCAAAGTCTTGCAAAAGCCTCTTAGACAAATATACAAATAAACTAGGTGCAGGAGCGTTACCAACATAAACATTTTGAGTAGGTTCTATAGCAAATCCTATAAGTGACTGACCTAATCCTCTAGATGGGAATACTATCTCTACACCTTGTCTTTTCTTCTCAAGTAATCCATCTAAGACTTGATCAATCTGTGCTTTTAACTGATCATAGTTCTGATCTGTTACAGGTAAGCTTGTAGATACACCTAAACTTAAAGTTGGTATACCAAATGCTACACCCATAGCTTTTGCAGGTATCCAAGCTTGTCTGGTATAGTCTGAACCAGTTGTCTTAGTAGCACCTGTTGTAGTTGGGAAGTAATCATCAAATACAAATAGCTTACCCGGATTCTCCTGAGCTATTTCTTTTATAGCTTCTGTAGTAAGGTTATATACATTACCTGATACAAACTTGCTTTCATCATACACTTGAGGTGCTAACATAGGCTTGTTTGTTTCAAAGTCTAGTACTTGAGTTACTCCTCTTTGGTCTTTTAATAACCCTGGGAACTTCTTACCTGACTCATCTGATACTTCTCTAACAAGGGGAGCTTGAGGAGATCTTAACTCATCTCTTACTTCCATAAGAAGTTTTGGGAACTCTGTCTTCCACTTAGTATTATCTTGCGTATGTGTAAGAGTAGCGTTACCTGTAGCAAGAAGTTTAGCAAGAGCATCTGGATTCTGTTCAAAAGATGACATGAGTAACATTTTCATGATCATTGAAGCATCCTCATCCCACGTTTTTTTATCTAAACCTTTTATTGTTCCACCAAATGCTTTTACCTGTGCTGCAGATTTTTTATTCATATCTTCTACGATAGTATCTATTTGATCTTCCGTATAAGATTTACTATACTGCAATTTTGCTAACTGGTAAGCATGCTCTACAGTAGGATAAGTTGTACCATCCCCTAGCATAAAAGGTCTATTAGCAAAGTTGCTTAGATCTTCATACCCATTCTTATCTGTTGAGTATACGTTGATGATAGTTTCTGGACCAGGGCCTTCTACAGGAGCTTGAGTAGTTTCACGAAACTGTGATATATTTGATAAATCCTCTTCAGGTTTATATAACTTTTTTACTGTAAAGTTTAACTCAAGAGCTACACCTTCTTCTCTAGATCCCTTTTCAATATTAGTAAGAGTTTTTGAAAGACCGTTTCTAAAATTATCTAACGTTATACCTCTTCCTGATCTTAAGTCTTCAATTTTTCCTGATGACTCTATTAGATATAACTCAGTACCAGGATGCTCAGGGATAACTATTTTATAACCAACTTCATTCTCTGGGTCATATCTCTTAGCGTTACCTTCCTCATCTTGATAAGCTCTTGATATAGATATATTTTCAGCAACAGGGCTTATTGTAAATACAGGTGCTTTTCCTTGAACAAACACTAATTGATCAAGATTATTATTATAGGCTTCCCATAATAAATTAGCCTTTTCTTGAAGTTTTTGTCTTGTTTCAATCATTTCAGGAGTCACTTCAAAAACAGCATCATTTAGTATTTCAATCTTATCACCTATACCGTTGTTATCTACAAAGTAAGTATACTCTTTATCTCCGCTTCCTAAAACAAGTCTGATACCGTACCTAGTCTTATTTATAGCTTTGATTTCTAATTCACTTTCGCTATCACTCTTTTTAAAGTAAACATCAATATAATCTCCTACTTCAAATACATTATCGGTTATAGCAAGATTAGATACGGCATTGGTAAGATCATCTACAATATTCTCTAATGGTAAGTCATTAAACACATTAGTAGCTTGAGTTGGAGCTTGTACTACTTCAAACTCTATAGCATATGGATACTTACCTATATGTTTATCCGTTACTTCTTTTACCCATCCTTCTTTTTGCCAAGTAGCATCTTGATACTCTTGTGTAAAAGGTGAGACTTTAGTAATTCTTGTATAAACTTGTCTACCTGTATTATCAGTCATACGGATAACTTTACCAACTAAGTCTTCAATCTTAGAAAGATTGTAGTCTTTTATCATCCTAGAAATATCAGTCTTAGCTCTAGTAGTTCTAGTTCTATATCCTGATATAATAAGATCCATAGTAGACTTATTTGCAAATTGAGGTTGCATCTTCCTACCACCTTGACCATCTTTAAAGTTTTGTTCAATAGATGGTAAACTATCAGCTATTGCAAATTCATCGGTTATAGGAGCCTCAGTTGGACTTACTGCTTTAGGCACATCCGCACTATAGTTTACATATAATGCACCTGGGATATACTTACCTGTTTCCTCATCTTCACCCGCTTGCTTTCTATCAAATAGAAGAGAGTACTTATTTAATATTGTTTCTGCACGCTCTGACTTAAGATCTGATACAAACTTGTCTAATGCAGGAGTAAGCATTTCTGGTATACCTGTCTTAGTTTGATCAAATATAGATCCCATACTGATACGTGAGTTAGGATCATTACCTGATTGCATGAATGATACAAGAGGTAACTTAGAGAAGAAAGATGCAATAGCTTGTTTTTGATATTCTCTTTCTGCTATTACTTCAGCTGGATCCATTAAACGCATCATCTGACTAGTATAGCTAGTCAATATGTCTTGATCTTTTATCTTAACGGCTTGCTTTATAAAACCGTAACCGTTGTTTTTTTCTATTCTTAATGCATTTAATACAGGGAACATAGTTAGTAACTGTGGATTATCAACTATAATACTTCTGAATCTATCTGCCATAGAATAGATACCGAGTTGTCTATCAGTTCTGAATAAACCGTTTACGTTAAAAGTGTTATCTAAAGCTTTGTTTCTTATGAACTCTTCATATAACTGAGGTAGGTCATGGTCTTTGACAAATCCACCTCTCATACGTGCATCTCTAAAGAGCTCGTACTCACCGTTATTTTCAATTGTTTTATACGGTAATGAAGCTCTAAGCATCTCACGCTCATATACAAAATGTCTGTACATTGCACGAGCCTTAAGGTCTGTGTATCCAGCAAATATGTCTATTGGTAACTTAGCAGTTAATCCTAGACCATAACCATCTTTTGTAAATGCTTTAGTCTTGTAGTCCTCATCAATTGCATAGTTATCTACAAATAACTTACCTGTTTTTTGATCATAGTATGCCCCAAATCTAAGTGAAGGCTGCTTCTCAATAGTAGCTTCAGTTAAGTCTGCAGATCTGTATGTTGTAGCAGCTGGATCAAATACATTAAAGTAGTTATAGAACATGAATGATGAAAGGTTATTCACAAAGTCTGACTGGTACCTTTTCATTGCATCAGGCTCTAGTGACATGCTTTTAACCTTTTTAGCTAAGAACTTATTTACACTCTCTAATCCTCTTAAAGGTAGAATGGCTGATATAGCATCATTCATTATATCAGAGGATATAAAGTTATATAAGATGGTCTCATTAAGTAACTTATTAATACTTTCTCTAGAGAACTTATCTGAAAGAGCTAATAGATTTTCTTTTTTCTGGTTAGCTTCAAATAAAGACTGCTGTTTACTAGTATCAAAGTTAAGATTTTTCTTAAGCTCAACATTACCTTTAGCCATGTTCTGAATCTCTAAGAAATGTAAAAATACAGCTAGATCATAGTCATCACTTATCTCACCTTTCTTAGCTCTTTTCTTAAGTTTATCTAGTTCAAACGTAAACTTCTTTTTATTAAAAAAGTCTTGAGCTTCATTTAATATTTTACCAGTTGGGTTAGAATAAATAACACCGCCCTGTGTAATACCATAAGCTATTTCCGGTGCATATTCTTTTAAAATATCTATAGTAGCTTTATACTTAGAAAAGTTTGGATTAGTAATCTCATTTTTTGCAAGTGGGAATATACCATTATATCTCTGAACTTTTTCTAAATACTGTCTAACCATAGGTTGGGATAATAAGGCAACAGCTGTTTCTACAGGAACACCTGCCATTATCATAAACTCTAACTCTGGTTCAAATTCTTTAGTAGCATTGATATCAAACACCCAATCATTCTTAGCTACATCTAGGTAACCGTTCATGAGCTGTGTAATCACATCAGCTATATCATTTTTACGATCTGCATCTAAAGAATGACTTAATGAGATAACAGTATTACCACTATCATCTTTAACTTGATTATGTGGTACTCTTAAAACATTTTCTATCCTCCAACTCTTTGTACGTTTTGTATTGTACACTAAGCTGTTTGGGTTCATTGTTAAACCTATAGTTTTATATAGGTTAAAGAATGTAGCTCCTGTAGCTAACATACCAATACCAGCTTTACCTACAGACATAGCAACAGCTCTGTTTATATTATAGGTATTCTGCATAATCTTAGTGGGAGAATTGATGTATGACTCTGGTCTATTAATTGAACTAAACTCTTCAACAATTTTTCCTTTTCCTTCAAATATATCTGTTGAGTTAGGTAGAGTAAGACTTGTATAGTTAGCAGGTCTTAAGATAAGCTCTGTCCAAGTATCAAGTATCTCATTTTGGAAATCTCTTGGTGACTTACTCTTAGCTGTTGCTCTTGTGTATTCTACCTCACCTTGTTTATTAATACTGATAACAGGTTTGATCACGATCATCTTGTCAATATCAAAGTCAGATCCTGACTTAGCTACTACTTCTGATGGTAAGATCATGACATTACCAGCTTCTGCAGGTAAGAACTCCGCAATCTCCATTGCATCAATATAGTTAATACTTGCAGTTGGGATACGTGTAGCACCCATTGTAATCATCTTACGATTATCACCAGTACTTAACCATTTCTCATTTTTGATAGCTTGGTTTAATCTATCTATAGTAGCAATTTTTTCACCATCTGGACCATTAAGTTCTAGTAAATTAAGGAAGTCACCCTGAAGTGCTACCTTAACTTGCATTGGTCTAACTGCTACAGCTTTCTTAGGATCATCTACAATAACTCCGTCTTTATCAACAGGTCTGTAAAATGCAAGTCCATTTGTACCATAGTTTTCTAAATCAGCTTTTGTAGGTTTAGTATACTTTTCATAACCTATACCTGAACCTTGGATATATGCTTCACCATATGTAAGCTGATCTACAATTCTTTTGTTTACAAGAGATGTAATAAGCTTCTCAATCTTAGCTGGGTCATTAGATAAGTCAGCAGATAAAGCTATATTACCATTAGAATCAATCTTTAAATATTCAGCATCATATAGTGATACATCTCTTTTACCAAGATTATCCTTAATAAATTTTATAAGTTTCTGCTGATTGATCTTTCCATTTGAATAACCCAGTTCTTGTTTAAGTTGTTCTTTAGAAACTTCAACCATTTTAGTAATGGCTCTTTGATAGCGTTGCTCTAATGCATAAGCTGGTGATGCATTTTCTTTAGCTTCTTTAGTAGCTAAAGCGTCCCATAGCTCTTTTCTTTTTGAATCACTCTTACCAGTTTCAAAGTCAACAGGGAACCCTTGTTCTAATACACCAGAAGTAATAAGCTTACGGGCTTGAGTTGGGAACTTAATGCTATCGTGCCAAGTGTCATGTGTAGCAAGCTGTTCTTTTAAATACTGTAAGAATATATCATTTTTAGTAAATACGTAACCCGGGTCAGTAAATGCGGTTGCACCATCACCTTTTGGCTTGTTATAGAATAAATCAAGTTTTGCTTGATTACCTAATGAAGCAAGTTTAGATCCTGAATGCATTACAGAGTATGCAATACCCTGAGACACCATCTTGTTATGGAGCTTCTCTAACTTAGTACCTTTAATTACTGTAGGTATTAATGGCATTACTGAATACTTGTGGAAAGCATTTACAGCAAAGTTCTTTGTAGCAATAGGACCAGCATATTGCAGTTTCTTAACTGGGAAGAATACAGCAACTTCATCTGGACTAATCTCTACACCTGCTAAGATATCTCTATATAACTGTTCTTTTCTAGGACCCCAGTTGTTAAGTCTTATCTCTAAAGCTCTGTATGCATCAAAAGTAATCCAAGCTTCAGCATCCGCAGACTTCATATTTTTATAACCGTCATACTTAGCCTCTGCAAATTCTTTGCTCCACCCTTTTGTTCTGATGGCATAGTTAACCATAGTGTTAAAGTATGCAGAGTCTTCAATAGCGTCCTCTAGTACAGCTGTAGAAAGTATTCTTCCTTCTAATGCTCCTTTCTGAGGTGCTGATAAACCGGTTGTTTTAAACCAGGCACTCTCAGCATAACTACCAGAGTTATTAGCTAGAGCTACATCCATTGTATTATCAGCTACTGGAATTTTACCTGTAGCAAAGAATGCAGGCACACGTTTCATGTGCTCATCCTTATTGTGATTATATAAAGCTGGATCACCATAGATAAGAGTATTCATCTCCATTCTATGTATGAAGCTTGTATATACAAAGTTTTCTACAGCAGCTGGGAATAATTCCTGTATAGTTGGTTCCTTTTTTACAGAAACTTCTTTACCGTTACGTAATTCTTTAACTGAGTATTTAAATGAACGTATAACATTCTTTAATTCACCTGATCTTGAACCTAAACCGTAATAGTTAAGGGCAGCTGTATCTTTATCTATCTCATTGTTAAAGTAAGCATTAAGATCATTTTCTATATCAAACTTTAAAACGCTATTTGATTTAATAGCTTTTCTAAAATCCTCTACAGTGTTTATATTACTATCTAATAGATAGTTCTTTACTTTCTCGCTTAGTATACCATCAAATACTGTAAAGTCAGAACCTGTTTTTTCATAGGTAGTGTAGTTACCAGGCTTACCATAAAGTATAATATCAGATGCTTTTTCTCCAGCTACATTATTTTTACTAGCTCTTACCTTTTTAACACGCTCTAGTTCAGCACCTATATAATCAGTTATGATTATATTAGCAGCAATTCTACCTTGAGAGTTATTTCCTTCAGATCTACCCTGAACAAATAACTCAGGACGTATATAAAAACGGGTAGTTGCATCACCACCTACAAGCTTAGCAATGTATGCAGAACTCTTATCAGCATGTCTATATGCTTCAGTAGCTCCGTAAAGGTTCACAAAGAAAAAGTCTCTTAACCAAGCTGTTTGTTTATCAGAATCAGCAGACTTAACACCTTTAACTAATGACTTGACATCAGCTTCTATAGTATTTACAAGCTGTGAACCAGATAAGTCTACAATGTCTACGTTTGTTATATTTCCTTTATAGTTTTTTCTTTGACCTAAGTTTTCTCCAAACATACGTTGGAAGATCAAAGATGTTCTCACAAAAGGATTTACTGTAGTATTAAAATGAGCTAAGTGAGGCTGGTTAATTACATCATTATAGTGGGTAGCAGCATTTAAGTCTAATACTATATTACCAGCAGCACTTGGATTACTTCTTTCACTCTTTGACTTATCCTCAGCTGTTTTACTCATGTAGTTTGAGACAGAAGAATTGGTAAGTGCTTCAATAGCAAATAGTTTATTGAAAACTGTATTTGCATTACCAATTACATCTTTTAAACTCTTTAATTCTGTAACCTTATTATCTTTAGAAAAAAGATCCCGATTTAATCTCCAGTTTAAGATATCTGCTATTATACCAGCATCTTTTATTCTCTTGAGTGTAAGTAAGTTAGGTGTTATTGCTATACCTAGATCAGCAAGAAACTTGACAGTATCCACTTCATTTGCATTTTTACCCTGATACTTTTTCTTTAGAGAAGCAACACTGATATTAACATTACCTTCTTCATCAAAAAACTTAGATGTAGAAGGATTATTCAATTGGAAATTATTCTTAAAAATTCTCTCTACAGCTTTGAAACTAGAATCAGTTACACCTACTGTTACATCTACCCCACTTTTTGTTTTTTCAACTAGCATTTTCATACTAGGAATTCTATCATATCTAACACTGTGGTAGATAGCTGTCCATAATGCTTGAGGACCCAAGCCTGTGTCAGTAGGCTTTCCTACTTTATCAAGGAACTGCTTAAGCATTAAAGATTGAGGATCAAGTACCCCATTAGTCATTCTACCAGATGCTTCCTTAAGCTTTTTATACATAGCCTCTCGGTCATTAAGACCTTCTACATTAGATGATACAATGTTATATATAACTCTTGGATCAGCTAATTCTTTACCTCCTATTGAGTTGTACTTATAACCATCAGGTGTCTCTTCACTAACAGGAACCCTATTGTGAATAGTACTCATAACAAACTTCAATGCGGGGTCAATTCTTTGGAAGTCACTCTTTTCCGTACCATCTGTTGAGCCTAGCTGTGTTTTAGCAGCTCCCTCAACAGTTTCTTCTGTATCATCTTCTTCTACAAATGTATCATCAGCTCCATCTTCAGTAAGTGTTGCATCAGTCATGTCTAAGAATCCAGTACGCTTGTTATAGTAAGCTATAACACCTGCATCTTTGTTGTTATCTAAATTCTCTAGATCACCAAAGTTATCTATAGCTGTTTGTATATAAGCTAGTCTTTTTTCAATAATTTGTTGCTCAATAGAAGTATCTACTGAGTCTAGAATGCTAATTAAGTATTCTTTGTCTTTAATAAAACTATTATAAGCATGTGTAAGAGCAAGTTTCTTAAGCTCGCTGTTATATAGCATGTTTAAAGAGAAGGCTGCGGTTTTCTGACCGGTAGCACCAGCGTTTAGTGTGTCTACATAGTCTGATATATATGAACCTAATGATTCTGCAATAGCTAGTGATGCTTCTAAATCCAAGTGTTGCTTAGCACCATCCTCTTCGGTATTTAGTGTAATACCTGAATATAATACATCAAACTCTGTATTCTCTTGGTTATAAGTACGATTAATAAAGTTACCTGTATATAACTCATTAAATGCGCTATTTAATATTTCACTTTCTGTAGTATGCTCAGCTAAAGCTGTACTACCAGATCTACCAAACAACGCTTTTAAAGCGTTCCATATGTACTTAAAGAAAGACTTTAACTTGCTTGAATCTGTTTTTCTTGTCTTTGCATACTCACGAAACTCATCTGCTAAGTATTCTTCAGCATATAGTATATGTTGTCTGTTACTAAAATCAAGATCTTTACTATTCATGGTTTCCCACTTAGCAGTATTATGATTATAGTAAGTTATGGTCTTAGCTAATTTTTTTACCTCGTTGTATAACTTCTGTCTCTCATCCTTATTCATGAACAACTGGGTAAACCCGTGCCATGCTTCATGGTAAAGAGCTGTGCTATCAGAACCTTTAAATAGTGTAATACCATTTTTAGTAAACTGAGCTCTAATATCTTTGTTAGAGTTAGCATATGTAAAGAGGACTTCATATGGTATTACATCTGTAATCTTTTTAGTTACAGTCTTACCGGTCTCATCTTTAAATGTAATCTCAAGATTGTCATACCATTTTTTACCATCAGATATTTGCTTAGCTGTAGCCTTAACACTAGCATGACGCATGCTGTATAGTTTAATACCAGCAATCTTAGCTTTATCAGCTTCACTAATTTCTTTAGTGTTTTCTACTGTAGGTCTATTTAAACGAGCTAGACCTGGTTTAATTTGCTCAACCACCTCTTTAGGTGTAGCGGTATCTTCCTCTTTAGGATATAAAGTTTCTAAAGCAGTTGGACTAGCATCATACTTAATATATCCATTAAGCATTCTGACATTACCATTCTCGTCTAGTTTAACTTTAATATATGCATTATCAGATACCCACTGTTTGTAAGGAATCAAATTACTTACATAAGTAAACTTATTATTTCCTAGCGGAGTAAGACTGAACATATCTACAACTGCGGTTGGCTTATTGTATAGTTGTTTATCAAAAGAGAATTGATTTTTAAACTCTTTTTCTTTTCCAGTACTATCGGTTATAATTTCTACTCTAGTAAGAAAATCTACTATCTTCTCTTTTGTGCCAGGGGCTTTTGGATCTAAAGTTTCTCCTTTTAGATATATCTGACCTGTATTAGCATTAATTGAAATACCCTCTTTAGCAAGAGCGGTAAAATCTCTTATTATAAGATACTTCTGATTTGCTGATAATGGTTTACCGTCAGCTCCAGTTACATCACCCGTAAGTAAGTTGGCAACATTATTAGCCATTTCAGCTGAGTAAGTTGACATTGCTACCTTAACATGTGAACCATCTGGAAGTATAATATATTTATATCCTCTAGACCCAGTGTTTGTAACATCTAAAGTATAGTTAGTCTTTAATGCGCTTAACGGTACTGATGCTTCTGGATCATAGTTTATACTACCTTCATCATAACCTGTTATGTTTAAAGGTAGTCTTGCACCTGGATTACTATCCAAGTAGTTCTTCATATCTGTTATAAGATCATACGCAAAAGAGTATTCTGTAATAACATCCTCTTTTGTTAAAGTCTTATCTTTTTTAACACGGTCTTCAATAGTCTGGACAGACTTGCCCATTTCTTCCTCAAGTCTATACTGACGTACATTATTTTCATCAACTGTAAATGAAGGAACAGTTCTTATTGGAAAGTATACGAGCTTACCTTTATCCTCTGTGGTAGGTTCATATGCATCATTAAAGTAAATATACTCACCTTGTGCGTTTGTTACTACTGCATAGTATTGATTAGCAGTAATCTTTTCTATACCTTCAATAGTTTGCTCATCCGGGTACAGTTGGTTCAAAGGAATACCACCCTTTACAAGTGATAATCTCACACCCCCATCCACATCAGGCATTCTTACAGTTCCCTCAGTAGTTATACCGTTTGCTGTAACAATCAGGTTACCTATTTTTTTAATAAAACCGTAATACCATTCTCTTCCGGGAATGAGTTCATTACCTGTAGTACTTAAAGGATTATATGGTAAATCAAAGTCATCACCCTTATTTATAGTTACTTGAGGTGCGGGACTAGGTGCCGGGGTAGGCTGCATTCTTTCTGCCTCAGTTATACTATTAATCTGACCAGCTAAATCTTTAACACCTTTAGGTGCTGATAACTCAGCTATAAAGTTAGCTACATCTTGTAAAGAGTTATCAAAACGATCTACTAAATCATCTACAGCACCAGGCTCATAACCCTTATCTTTAAGACTACGCTTAACCTCAGGAAAAGCCATCATTGTTGTCTGCAAAGCAGAAGGCACTTGACGAGCAAAGGTGATAGCTTGTTGCTTATCACCTGTCTTCTTTTCAATTAGATCATGAATATACTTTATAAACTTTTCTGTATTAAAAGTTTTAATCTTATCATCATTGGCTCTTTCAGTTACAATCTTAGCTACAATAAGATTTAAGTTATCAATATCCGTGGACTCAAGGGTCCATGTACCGTCTAAGTTACAAATCATTGTTTTTTACCTTTACAAAGTCCATCTAAAAAGTCATTAACCGTGTCATCAACTGACTGATCTTTAGTATTCTCAATGTTATCTTTTAAACGTTGAGCTACTTCTGCAGGTGTAGATTTAACTTCCTGGTTAGCAGCATCAGATTGAGCTTTCACATCTGGATCTGGAGTTACTGGTGTTTCTTCTTTTGCCATAGGGAATATAAAATCAGGTACCTGTTCTTCAGTAAAGGTACTAACTTCTGATCTACTAAACAAGTCACTAAGTGATTCATTTGTATTTCCTTCCTCATTTAAGCTTATCGGTGCAATTGTAACACCGGTGTCATCTTTTTTGATAACCATACCAGGTATAACCTCACCATCTGCTTGTTTCTTATACATAACAATGCCATTAACGTTTAAGTCACTGATATCCAATGTATTTTGCAGTTGATCTTTTCTTTTAGAAAGTGCTTCTTCAACTTGAGCAGAGGTTAATCCTACATCTTGTAGAATAGCGTCATATATATCTAAACGCTTAAGACTCTCTATTTCTGTTGTAATAGCATTAAGTTTGTTTTTTGCAGCAGTTTCAATAGAAGCTATAAGGTTATTAAAAGCATTAGATATCTGAATGTCAGGTGTAACAACACCTGTAATTATATCAACTATACTTTTACCTAAAGGCTTTCTGATTATCTTGTTTTTACTTATACCTTTTATAGCATCACGATAGTATGAGGTCTTTCCGTATACACTTACTAAATCCGTTGTAGGACTAACAAAAGCAATGTCCACCTTGTCAGATGCAGCTATTGCATTGTTATCAAATATTACAGTTGCACCTGCATCAGCAAGTTCTCTAGCTTTGGCTATAACTTTATCTAAAATACCATTCTGTATACTTTTTATTATAGCTGGTAAAGTTCCACTGATTTTTCCAGGTTTAGATAAATTGGTTATTGCAGAGTTAATATCTTTAACTTGACTAGGTGTAATACCATTATCAACAGCATTTACTATAGTTTTAGCATGCTGTTGAATATCCCAAGGAGCAGCTGGATCATTAGCCATAGCTCTAAGCTTGTTTATTAAATCATCATCAAACTCACCTATGGATACACTAGCATACAGACTATTACCATATATAACACCTGGTATATCAGACAGTTTAGTTGTTGATTCTGTACTAGGGCTAACATAGATAACTTTACCCTGTAACTCTGGAGTAACTATTGACTTTGGAGCTTGAGTATCTGTAGCAGTCAGTTTAGTCAGATTCTTTTTCATAATCTGTCTACCGTCTTCTAGTAATACTTTGTCTCCGCGGTCTTCTTTAATTACACCTTCACCATCCTTAACGGTATTTACTTTAACTCTGTCTCCTACATTAAGTGTAAGCTCCTCAAAGTCCATTTGAGTTTGTGTACCCGTAGGTTGAGTACCCGTTTGAGTTTTTGCTTTAGTTGTTTGATTAGTAATAATAACCTGAGCATCTTCTGGTTTCATACTATCTACATCACTTCTCGAGTAACCTAGATCATAAAGCTGTTGTCTTACTTGAGCAGTAATAACTAGCGGTATACCTCCTGTAGATCCTCCAGGTTTCTCAGTAGGTTGTTCTTCTGTTGGTTTACCTTCCGAAGCAGCTAGTTCTGCATCAATTTTCTGTTGTTCTGCTCTCTCATTAAGCGTTTCTACTAGCTTCTTAGAATTTTTGTAACTCTCAATAACCAAGTTAGGGAAAGCCTTTCTTAACTCTGTTAAAATTTCAGGGTTTAAGTCTGTAAGCCCACTGTTAACAAGAATACCTCCTATATCGTCAAGACTTTTTATACCGCTATTAGGTTTTTTAGCTACTAATACAAAAGCTCCGTCTGTGTAAGGTGTACCTCCAGCTGTTCCTATTCCTGCTGCTAATCCCTTATTTTCTTCAGATAGAACTAAAGGAGCTGTGTAAAGTTGACCAACACCTCTTGTTGAGTCTATTCCATTTCTAAATAACTCAAATAAGTCTCGTATAGCTGGAGCAAACCCTGGTTTTCCCATTCCATGAGCTTGATAATTTTCTCCACCTACATTTAAAGTTTCTCTTAAGTATCCAAAAGACTCTGCCCAACCTTCTTCTAAAGCATTTCTACCTGCATTATTACCTATGCTGTTCCAAATTTCTTTTAATTTTTGTTCAGCTTCATCCATAGCTGATGCTATTGGTTTACCTTCTAAAGCAGCTAGTTCTTCTTCAAGTTTTTTTAATTCAGTATTGTAATAGTCATCAACTTTACCGTAATATTCGCCTAATGAATCTGCTAAAATACCAAATACAACTCTATACTCTCCATTTAGATGGGTTGCACTTAATAGCACGCCCGTTACTCGATCAACCTTGCCAAATATATTTTTTTTAACAACCTTACCTGGAGATTGCGGGATATAATTGAAACCTTCAATCTCTGAGTCTGCTTTAGCAATTTCTCTTTTAGATTCTATTTCAGCTATTAAAGCTTTTATTTCAGTTTTTCTATCAGTAGGGGTTTCAGGACCTGTTAACTCTGCAATTCTTTCTTCAGATATAGGATTCTCTGGGTACTCAGTAATTACATTCTCTCTACCAGTGATATCATAGATATCCATACTACCCGGTCCTTTTACATACATAGTATACTTACCTTCTGTATTCATTTGGAAGTTTACTGATGTAAAGGTTTTACCAACCTTAGTCACCTTGAGTGGGAATATCACAATACCTTTTACATCTATACCAGATACTTGCTTAAGTAACTCTCTATATGCGTTCTGCTGAGCCTCATCTGCAGATTTATAAAAGAATATATCATCTTCAGTAGGATTAGCCTCAGCTACTTTTCTAAGCTTTATTTTATCTTCTTCAGATACTCGTAAACTATTAATGGTTTCACTAAGAGTTTTAAATTTACCTGGACCGGCATTAATAGCTTCTTTGATCTCAGGATATCTTTCACCAAATTCATTTTCAAGATCAGTCTCTAGTTTATACTGAGCTCTTCTATCTCGTGTAGATGTCTTTAAGTCAATGATAAATACCTCACCTAGACTATTAAATGCTAATACGTCAATGCTACCTGCTATATTTACAGGAGACCCGGTTGTACCAAATTTTGGTCCTAATACTCCATAAAGAGTAGGTATACGAGTATCAACTCTTAAACCAAGGGACTTAATCTGTCTTTGCACAGTTCTGAATCTATCAAAAAGTTCGTTAAGCATGGCATCAGAGAATATAGCTGATGGGTACTTTTGTCTAAGTGAGTTATATGCAGTTTTAAAATCAACTATGTTAGTGATTTCATTACCTAGATAGTCTCTTAATAACTCATCAATTACAGTTCCTCTGTCTGCTGCTCCTGCTGGAAAGTCTCCTTTTTCTTCCTTAACTACATTAGATACACGCTCGTGTCTTGTACCCTCTATTGCATTACCATATACATCAGCTTGAGAATACCAGCTGTCTATAACTTTACCCTTCTCATCTTTTTTTTCAAATACTTTAAAATTAGCTTTGGTAAGTTTTGCTTTAAGATCTTTAATAGCATTTTCTACAACAGCTTCTGCTGGTATAAACTCGTCAAAGTCTATTTCAACATCTCCACTCTTTCTTCTAAGGGTAATCTTCTTTTTACGTTTTTCTTTTATAATCTCTTCTATCCCAGCTTCTCCCATAGAGTTCATCTCTTCTACAGTATAGCCAAGATCTGTTACAATTCTTTTTCTCTCTTCTTCAGTAAGAGCTGGAACAGATGCAGTACCTTGTTTAGCTACAGTCTGTTTTACTTTTTCAGCTTGATGCTTCTTTATAATATCTGCAGCTAATGGGGAAGTTAGTTTCCATGACTCATAGCGCATGCCTAATCTTTCATTAGGTTCTAACTCTTGTAAAGCTTGCTCAAAACCAGCTTTTAGTAATTCTTCTAAAGCAGGATCTTCTTCAGTAATTGGTTGCTCATCTACTTCAACTTCATCTTCAGCAGTAATACTAGGAGCTACACCAGGTTGAGATAACTTATTTGTTATAACTATAACTGCTTCATCATATAATGATGCTGATCTTTTATTACCAAATAGTCTATTTAGTAAGTTCCTTAGTTCTTCTATAAAAGATCCCCACAATGTTC
>JACCDP010096632.1_pt1 | contig 16438 bp, 22 predicted proteins | sample 7445841 | NCBI WGS metagenome assembly JACCDP01 (sample SAMN15323441, study PRJNA562643) | freshwater metagenome | isolation source: river surface water | place: USA:Blue River Watershed | collected 2017-08-17 | reverse complement strand
GAGCAAACAATGGATCCTCAATATTTTGAAATGAATACTGAGGATCTTAAATTGTATTATGGTAAATTCTTAGAGAGGCTTGAGAAATTCTACGAAATGTTTCCTATTAATTAATAAGCAACAATCTTTCTTAGAGCAGCAACTTTAATTGCAATTTTACGAGCGCGACCGCTAGTATTATCATAAACTCTCAAGTAAATATACTCTTCATTTCTAGAGCGGTTAAATACAAAATAGTCAACTGGCGCTACGATTCCATAGTAAGTATTATGTGATGCAATATAAAGCATTTCATTTGGTGTAGTTGCTCTCTTACTATCAAATCTTTCTAAACGGAATCTAGTAAGACCTAAACCATCGATTGGCTCATCTATTTTAAATCCATTCATTGAATTAAAATATGCGTCTCTAGCCGGTAAAAAGACTGGTGTAGATTTTCTTCTATTAAATCTTTCCAGTTGGTCTGGAGAAAGTGCAATATCTGTAATTTGACCTCGCTTAAAGATTTTAGTAATGTATGTTCCACCTGGAACACGAGATTCTAGGGCATCTTTATATTCATTATCTCTAAATGCTTCATAGCTTGGGCCAAATCTTTCTTCGTTTTGTGCACGCTGAGCTTGACGTTCAGCTTCTAATCTTTCGCGCTCTTCTCTTTCAGTACGCTCTCTTTCTTCACGTTCAGCTCTCATTCTAGCAGCAAGTTCTGGATCAATCATACTTAAGATGAGGTCCTTAACTTGGCTCCATTCCATTGATGAATATCTATTGCGAATAACAGTTGCGTCATCCTCTAATCCAGGAATTTGCGCAGGATCAACTTTAACAAAATAATCTTTAATTGATTCTGGATTATTTGGACAACTTCTAGTTTCAAATCCGCTAAGCTCTTGCATATTTGAATTGGCTTGATCTCTCCAAATTATAAATTGAGGAAGACTTAATGCATAAACATTACCGCCTCTTTCTCCAATAATAATTCTCATTGGAATTGAGGTATCTCTATTTGAAGCATATCCTCTAACATAAACAAGATCTCCAATTTCTGGTTGTTCGTCCCAAACAATTCCTCTTTCAATTCCATATTGACGTGCTCTTTCAGCAGCCTCACGTTGTTCGCGTTCTCTACGTTCTCTTTCTAATCTTTCTCTTTCAGCCGGATCAAATCTAGCCATTACGTCAGCCGGTAAAATTGCTTTAAGTTCATCGTCAATTCCAAAATTTCTCGTATTAACTGAACTATAACTAATATTATTGTCTAGGAAACTTGTTGCAAATCTAATTTTCTGATCATCCGAAATTGTTTTAATCATTGCAAATACACAATCTGGTCCAAGAATTGCGTGTACGTCATCATCGCTAAGAGAACCATCTGCATTTAATTTTGGAGAAATTAGAGAAGCCCATGCATTATCTTTTTCTAGAGTTCCGGCTGTATTTGATTTTAACCATTTCTTTTGTTCAAGTAGGGCTCTATACAATTTATAACCAAGACGAGCACCTCTAAGCGCGCTTGGAATACCTCCACCTGGAAAATGTGAACGACCGCTTGAGTCTACTTCCATATGAATACAATCACTTTGATTATTGGCATCTGCCCATTTACCAAAATTGCTATTCATAAAATTACTAATAAAAGAATCAGATCCGCCTGCTTGTTGAACCTTGTCCTTTGCCTCTTTATAAAATGCTAAAATTTCTCCTGGTAAGATTGGATAGTATGAACTTCCTCGAGTTACCCAAGTAATTTGTCTCCAGTTTAAGTCGACTAGTGCTTCTTGAAATGATTTGACTAGTGGAGCAAGACTTCTAGCTAGGGCTTGACGGTCCTTTGCTCTTTTTAGATAAGTATCTGGAAACTGTTCTGGCTGTAGAGCCATTTCTTCAATCTGGGAAGACTCTAATACTAGGTCTAGGAATGATTTATGCATAATTTATTAAATATTTCTATAGATATTTATTTGGGTTCAAACCCATTTTCTAGAGTATAAAAAATAAAAATTCAGTGGCAGTGGTACACAAAAGTATTTTAATAAAGTCAGACGGATTCTATTTAGTTAATTGGGATCCTGAGACAAATCAACCAATTGATCAAATTAGACTAACTGGTCGACTCTCTAATTATTTTGCCAATTTTGCAGAATTTGATGAAGAGGTTACCATAGGAGACTTTATTTCAGTGCTTGGTGATTTTACTGATGAAATCAATACCGTATTCAATGGATATCTTAATGAGATCGATTTTGATCTATTTTTACAAGAGGCATATTTGATTCCGACTAAACCGCCTGCAATTGACTATATCGAGTTGGCCTGGAAAGTTAGAATGATTGCTGCTTCTGATATGACAATTTTAGATATTGTTCCCAATCTACTTGGTGTTAGCACAATTGTAGGCAGCGAGTCAGATGTTATAACGGATTTAGATTTTGTTATGTTAAGAGACCTATGTAAATTTGTAATATGCGAACAAACTGCTCTTGATATTCCAAACGATCGTACATATCAAATTGCAGTTGAGGCTGAACGTAGATGGACACTATTTGATATTATTGCAGGATTCCTATCTGAAATTTCAAGATACGGTTCCCCTGAAGAAAAGCAATATATGATTGATGAACTTAATAAAGAGTCTAAGCTTTCTTTTACTGAATTAATGGATTATGTAGATGAAATTGAAGAACTTAGTAAAGAAATAGAATCTGAGTCATCTGATGATCTTCTGGATGATGACGACGATGAAGACTAGTTATCTAATTAGGGTTCCAAATGAGTCCCTGGCAGTCACCAGGGTAGCCCTGGAACAGCTTGGGAGCCAAATTGAATACGAATACCCAGGTGCCATTTTTACAGATTTTTTAGTATTATTAGATATAGAAAGCTTAGACCAGCTGGTCTCGGCCATTTCTGGTATTACAATATTACAAGGATTATGAGAAAAACCAAAATTAAAGTACACTACTCAACTAAACAGGTCTTGGAAAAGGATTCTGGAGGCAATTTTAGTAAGTCTCCATTAAAACCAAAGCGTTTACTTGAAAATTTTGAAGCAGAGGGGTTAATTGACAATTTTGAAATAGTTGAAGATTTCACTCCATATACAAATAAAGATTTTAAGATTGCGCATACTAAAAGCTATGTTAATTCATTTTTTAGTGGACAACGCGGCAGTACATCAAATGGATTAGATTGGTCTGTTCAATTTGCAGAATCAGTTCGCTACACTAATGCATCACTGCACGCTGCAATAAGAGGTTCTATTTTAGAGCCAGATCAAGTTCACTTTAGTCCAACTAGTGGATTTCACCATGCTAGACCAGATGGAGGAAGTGGATTCTGTACGTTTAGCGGCCAAGTTATTGCATCAATTAAAATTTTAGAAGAGTTTGGATTAAGCGGAGCATATTTGGATCTAGATGGTCACTTTGGAAATTCAATCGAAGACTCTAGAAAATTTGTTAAAGATTTAGATAAAGCTGTTCCGACTGAGTTTAATATTAATCCAACCGGAAGTGGCAAAGCCTATATCAATAATCTTAAGTGGAACCTACAAAATTTAGAAGAAGCTATTTTAACTGGACAAATTGGATATGTTGTATGGTGTCATGGCGCAGATTCACATGAATGGGATGATTTAGGGTTTCAATGTTCAACTGAACAATGGGTAGAGTGCTCTACGATTTTTTGGAATTGGGTTAAATCTATGGATAAAAAATTAGGGAGACCTCTTCCTGTAAGTTGTGCTCTATTTGGTGGTTATAGAAAAGACGATTATCAAAGCGTATTAAGTTTACATACAGCTGACTTTGTTGAGTGTATGAATAATTTGTTGGACCTTGAGGTTAAATATACTATAAAGGTACAGCCAAAATATTCATATACGCATGTCAAAGCAGAATACGTCCGATGAGGAAATGGAAAAGGTCTTTAAGGACCTCGATAAGTATGGATATAATTCCAAATACTGGTCAAGAATAGACGAAGTAATTCACTGGTTAGAATCCAGAGAGGAATATGAAAAGTGTGCTGATCTTTATGATTATAAAAAGTTCTATACAAATCCCTCTTAAATGGCACACTATAAAATTGGGTTAATCTTAACCTCTACTCTACATGGAATTCTTCTTTTTGCAATGGCAGCAGTTTTACCACATCTGCTTTTACATTCACCGGCCTGGTTTGCATTTCCAATAATCTTTATGCTAATAAATTTTATCTGGTCTGGAGGAGCAACTCCACTAACGGATTTGGAAAATTCTTTTAGACGAAAACTCGGAATACCAAGAATTCATTGTTTTATTGGACACTATATTACAGGTATACTAAAATAAAAAAGAGGAGATTTAGTCTCCTCTTTGGTTTATCTAGATTAGATAAAGTTATTTAGTTTCTTCAGTAGATGGAGCTTCGGTTTTCTTACCGCTTCCTACTACATTCTTAACTCCAAGTAGAGCTGCTCCAATTGTTGTAAACATTACTGATTGGTTAATAATATCGATAGATTTATCTAAGAACATTTTGTCAATGCAACCTAATAGGAAACAAAGACCTCCAATAAAAATAATGTAAACTCCAGCAGTTGAAGTAGAAGAAGTTTTGCCCGTATCATTTGAAGTCATTTCGCCAAACGAAAACTTCTTGATATCCCCGATTTTAGGTATAGCCATGATTGAAAGATTTTTTATTATTTATCTGACAGGTAATCTTCTAGGAACTCAGTTAACTTCTCTGAATTGGGTAATTTGGTAAAATCAATTTGATAGTGCTGACTAAATCTTTCAGCTAATATAGTAGATGCCTTTACTTTATTGTTTTGAATTAATAGATTAATTCCAAGCCAATCTGCTTCTTGCTCTTGACGTTTTGAATAATACGGCTCGCCTTGATGATTTGCAATAGCATGACCTAATTCATGGGCTTCGATTGCAATCATATGATCCTTTGTAAAATAGGCTTCGCTTACCTCAGCTCCATCAAAATAAATTGTTTGACTTTCCAAATTTGCAAATGCAATACCAAGTCTTTCAAAATAAGGCTTTGTCGTATTGTATAAACTATCATTTGGATAGGTAATAACTAGTGTCCAGCTTGGATCTAGTTGAGCTTCCATTGTAATTGGCTCTTCAACACTTTCGCTAAGACTCAAATCTCTAACTTCATCTTCAGTATCGTCGCTTCCTTTAAATGGATCCTTAAAATTAACTTGACCTTTGACTTTACTTGCATTACGACCCATCATATCTCTCCAAAGTTCTCTTACATCAGGCTGCCCCATTTGATCGGCTAACGCAGCTGAATAAAAACCTTTATCTTCAAGCTGAGCAAGTTCAAACCATTTTTCAACTCCAATTCTTTTGCCATGTTTATCACGAATTGAAGCAAGATGTTTAAATCTTAAAAAGAGATCAGTATTATAAGTATCTCCTACGTATTTACGCTGGGGATTTAACTCAGAAAGCTTTTTTGTATAAGTTTTGGCTGGAGCTTGCGCTTCAGATACCCAGTCTGTAAATTGTCTAACTTGCATGTTTTGCATATGATTTAATTATCTTGTACTACATTATTATTTATCGTCACTAAGATAGATAAACTAAAATAACGAGTCTATTCCAATGAAACCTAGATTCCATGAAGAAGACGACCTGGAGTTTAATCCAGACGACTTTGACGCTACTCCTGCCTCAAAATTTGATTTTGAAGACGAGTTTGAACCAGTACAAAATGAAGAGCCTGAGTATGGATCTGGTGATGAAGCTGAGCTTAAATCACTACAAGCCAAACTTAGAGAACTTCCAAAAGGTCACCCTATGAAAAAAGATCTTGCTATTAGAATATTAGATCTACATAAAAAATTATCTGCTGAAGATACGGGTTACAATCAACGAAGAGAACAAGCTGAAATGAAAGCTAAAAAAGCTCAACTTAAGAAACAACAGTGGATGGATTCTGTAATAGATGATGAATCTTCATATGATGGTTTTGAAAGTAGGCGCGTGTTAAAATGTTCTGACTTTATTATCTTAGAAAAGAAAAGAGCAGAGGTTTTAAAAGATGCCGATAAAAAATTTCCAAATCTAAAAAAAGCAGAAATGAAAAAGATGCTTAAAGATCAGGAAAAAGGTGCAAAAGATTTTAAACAAAAATCTAAAAAATATTTTGGTTGGGCAAAGGATCCTGAAGCGGCAGCTGCTGCTTTTATAAGAAAGGCAACTGGCAAAGAACCAAAAGATCTTTAATTAAAATTCAGAGCCGAGCGTAAAACCTCGGCTTTTTTTAGCTTATGTTGAGACATTTTATAATTGTAATTATCCTATTTTTTATAACAAATTGGGTAAATGCTCAAATTATTGTAGATAAAGGTGGGGATGGCTGGTCGACCCAAGTTGATTCGGCACTGGTCATTATTAAAAAGACTTCGCCTAAGCACTGGAAAATGGTTGAAGAATCTTGCAATCATATTTCAATGTGGAATGGAAAAGTATCAACAACTCAACCTGGTAAAGGTGCTGAACCTGGAACAATCGTGATATCCAGGGATGACTTTAAGCTTGGGTCAATAAACAATATAGCCGCAGTAATTGTTCACGAGAGCAGACACCTGTGGATCTCCAGAAATGGTTTTATATTTAAAGACCCTATGTTAGAAGAGGCTGACTGTTACTTATGGGAATTAGAATTTTTACAAATGATTCCTAACGTTGAGCCATGGTTAGTTCAACATGTCTTTAATCAATATATTGGAAACTCCAAGAAAAAATAAGGGCAGAGAGTAGCGAATTCCCTGCCCAATCCGTGAACGAGTCCCGGTCCTAAGTGAGGTCTTCAAACCTCAACTATCTTTAATCCTCATCGGAATATTCTTCTTCATCATCAAACTCTTCATCATCTTCCTCATCTTCAACATCGTCATCTTCTCCAGCAATCATATCTAATTCTTCTTGAACTCTATCATATAGCATGTAAGTTTGTTCATCTAACCAACCATTAAGAGTTTCTTCAATTTCATTACAAAAAGCATCAATATCGTCTAAATTATCCATGGTGCCGCCAGTAAGATCTTCAATTGATATAAATTCATATGAACTTAGATCGCCTTCCATAATTTCCAATTGTGGAACGTCCTTTGAATCAACGCTAAATGCCCATGCATGGTCAAATCCTTTAATTAGATCTGTAATTGGAGCTAATCCTAATTTCCAGAGTCTAACTAATTCTGGCGATAATTGAGATTCATCATCTTCAAAAGCAAGTTTAAGTCTAACTGCATAACTTGCATAGACTCTAGGCTCTTCACCTTGAAAGTTTAGGTCATCAACATTCCAATCTTGATCAATATGGAGTGTACTGTTTTTTTCATCGAGATGTACCATATAACTACTTGAGTTATTCATACTCTCTGCGATTTTTGCTAAGAGTTCATTAGCCAATTCGTTAGAAGGTTCGTCTAAATAACCTTCACTTTCATTTATAAATTGTTTAAATCTTTGAATTTTCATATTAATCTAAATATTTTGCAAGTTTTCCAACCTCAGCATAATCGCCAGCATCTAGTGCAGCATCAATTAGCTCTTGGATTTCTTTTTTACTTAATTGTGATAGGTCAGCGGGTTTGTTTTGAGAAGGCTCGATTCCAAAATCTGGAACCTCTTCATCAAATTGGCCTCTTTCCCAGTCCTTTATCTCTTGTTCAATTTCTAAAATAATTGCTTTCATTTTAGCAGTTGCCCCAGCATCTTCACTAAAGATTTCTTTCATTAATTGTAAAAATTGAGTAGACTCCATTTGCATTAGTTTACCAAATACATGTTCTCTAATATTTTCAATCTCAACTCTTTCAGTAAAACGGTTTACAAAATCTCTAAGATCAGCTGCTAAATACGGACCATATCTTAAATCTTCTAGCTCATCGCTAAGCGTTCCAGTATTTGCAATAACTTTTTGGGCCTCTTCTTCGTCTTCTGGAATTGCAGCTGCTCCAATTAATTTGTAGATACCTTTAATTGTTTCATGTAGCAACATTGCAAAGTCTGTACCCAGTGCAGTAATAGTTGGCTCCATTTCATTAAGCGAATCTTCAATTTCTGGAGTTTCAATATCACCACTCTCTAATGACTTAAGAATTTCTTCTGCTGTTTGCTCGTCATTTTGAATAGGCTTCCAGTCAACATCAACTGAACCACTAAATCCGCTCTTATCTCTTTCCCACATTTGTTTTTGAACTTCAAGTGGAATTCTCCAATCAAGAGCAGATGCAATATCAGTAATTTTCTTAAGAAGATCTACCATTTTTGCCGCATCTGCTGGGCCAAAAATCTTAATCATTCCATCCATAGTTTCAGGTAAAGCCAGCATACGTTTTGCATTTTTAGCTTCGCCTTGCATAATTGCATTGCCTAATTTACGTTTATTAATTGCGGCAATTGTATTTGGATCAGTAATTTCTTTTTGATCTTCTGGAGTTTCCATTTCAACTGGCTCCATCATTTGCTGAATTTGACCCTGTTGCGGAAATTTAATAATTAATTTGGTTTGACCTAGGATTGACCCATATTCTTGCATAATAATATCTTCTGCAAGTTTTTCTAATTGAGCCTTAACTTGAGGAGTCTGCATTTGCTGAACCTGTCCAACAAATTGCATAAATTGACCCATTTCTCTGCCAAGTCGCTGCTCAGTACCTTGAACATCCTGCATTGCTCGACGCTCAACCCCTTTTAAATATTCGCCAGGGGTTCCAGGATTTCCCTGTAAACTGGCTTCTTGTAAAAATTGCTTTATTGTTTTCATATTACTTGAGGAATTCCTTTGGTGTAGTACCTAATTTTTTTAATTCCATCTCAAATCTCTTAATTACATCTTCAGCAGTTGCGCTTGGTTCAGGCTTAACTGAAGGTTTTTTAGTTGGAATTGGTCCAGGTCTTGGAGTTACTTTAGGTTTAGTAGTAGGTTCTTTAATTGCAGGTTCTGCTGCATAAAACTCATTTACAGTACTTTCACCAAGTAGTTCTATAATTTTAGGTTCAGATTTAACTGCATTTAGTAATTGCGGATATTTAAATAATCCAGTGCTTGCATAACCTTTAATTTCATCTAAAATTGCCTTTGCATTTTGGATAACCTCTGCTCTGGTTTGAGGATCAATATTTGGAAGTAACATATTGAATAGTTTAGCAGAAAAAATTGACATTACACCAAACTTCATATAGAGAGCAATAATCTCTTCTTCTTTAACAACTGGTGCAATTCTTTCCATTAAAATATTAAGAATTACTCTTGCAGATTCTTGATCGTCTTCTGGATTTACTTTGTAACTTGCTTTAATAACTGAGTCTAATACTTGAATAGGAGATTTCTTATCAAGATTTAATTCAGTAATTACCTTTTTAATCATTGCCTCAATTGGAAATACTGTAAGTAGAGTCTTAATCATTTTTTCTGGATATCCAAATTGGTTAAGGTGTCTTACAATATCATCAGTTTGCTTTACACTTTTATCATTAATATCATGACTATATGTAACTTTACCATCGTAAGAGATTGTGGTTCCAATTAAGTGGTGAGGATCAGTTGGAGGTAAACCAAAATCAAATGTATTAATTTGTACAGCGCCTCCTCCATAGGAACGATTATTAAAGCTTCCTCTATTAATACACCAGTTTGCAACTGAACATAACTCCTTTTGGGCTTTTTCAGTACGGGCACTTAACATTAAGTAGCGATCATCTGCATAGATCACTGATCCTTCTGGCTCTAATTCTTCTAATTTATCAATTTTACTTTGAACATCAGAATTTAAGTAGCCCTTAACATAGTTTTCAGCATAAACTACAAAATCCATTGGATCGGTAAATGCTTTTGCTTTCTTTAGGAGACGTACTTTAACCTCTTCTCCTAAATCATTCATAATGGTTGCAGCATTAAATAATCGCTGAAGATCTTCTTTTGGTAATTCTCTAGCAGCCCTACGTAAATTTCCCGGTAATTCATTAAGAATCCATTTTGCTTTACGACGAGTTTCAATTTGATTAAACTCATCCATTAGCGCTTCAAATGCAGGAACTCCATTCACCTTTTCCTGATTTGGAAATTCAATAATTGGAATTGATAATTCGCCAAGGAATTGGGAATTTGCTTTGATTTTATCAAGTAGCTGTTGTAGTTGTTCAAATGAAACTCGGTGGTCAAATCTAAATCTAACAAAAGTCGATGCATAACCAGGAAGAGGCTGGATTAATTGAAGAACCTTTTTATAATCTTCATTTGCAAAAACTCGGGCCTGATCTTCTGGAGTAATTTGGGAAACTTCAATACCCTTTGCTTGAGCAAACCGTTTTAACATATACTGTTTAGCTGCCTGAACATTCTCAGTTAAGAGTCTGCTCGAACGTTTCCAGCTATTAAATGATTCTATTATTCTCATCGTTAAAATAACCTTGTTTAGTTTTTCCTTTTACATAATATCTCCAAGCATCACGACCTTTTCTTTCAGCCATTTCCAATTGATCCCAATCAATATGGTCGGCTGCCCATTTCATTGCAACTCTATAAAATTCAGTTTCATTTGAATAGGCTGAGGTTGGGATAGCTTTCATTTCAACATCCATTGAACCAGTGCGGCGACCCCAAACTCCAACATTAATTCCCTTTGGAGTCATTCTACGAATTTTACTTGGGCCAGGAAAAAATCCTAGACCCCAACCATCAGATCTTCTATAACCAGGCTTTGCCCAAACAAGGGTACCGTTTAGGAGTTGAGTTGGACTTGAAACTACTTCAAGGCCCTTATCTCTTAATAACTGTGCTTCTGGTGAATCTAAAACTTCTCTAATTTCTGGAAGAGCTGTTCCGCCGTATTCTCCTCTTGAAGTGGCAGCCAGCATTGCGTCTTTTCTAATTTTCTTGGAATCATCTCTATATTGATCTGTGTCAAGTAAACCAAGATCCTTTAATCTAGAGAGTTTAGCTAATTGTTCTTCTGAAGAATCATCTTCATTAACAAATGAGCTAAATTTTTTAAGGTATGACATTGAATTTATCCTATTTGTAGTTATTTATCCAGATCTAATACTCTTGGTCTGGAATTAGGTACAATAGAATTAGTAATTACCCTGTACAATCATTAGTTCCAGTTCTCCTAGATCGTCAGCCCCTTGTTCGTATATCCATTCGCGACGCTGATCCCACTCTTGTTCGTCCTCTGGATCGTTAAAATCAATATGTTTATTGATAATTTCACCAGTTTTTCTTCTAAGGGTTTGGAGAGCTTGGTCAATTTCTGGATCACTTCCCCACTCGTCAATCATATCTTGCCAACGTTCATCAAATTCCGCTTTGGGAGCAAGGCCTAGATCACGAAGACGATCTTCAATTCTGCTTGAGTCATCTTCATTTTCATTAATGAACTGTTTAAAGTTTTGTGCTTTCATAGAGATATTTATCTAAACTTGCTCTAGTTAGAGTGTATAATAAAAATATGTCGATTATTAACTGGGAAATGTGGCACAAGGTTAGAGGTGCAAATACAAAGATCGTAACCGAAATCGATCCACGATTTAAGATGAAAAAGAAAACAAAGATACAGCAAATTGTCAAGGACTGGCAAGAGGCTACTCAAGCTGAGGTTTGGGAAGGGGTTCGAGATAATTTCCTATTTGGATTTATTGGTGCAACCCTAGTTGTGTTTATTGCAACGCGAACAGATTTTGCCGTTTTAATTGGCTATATTACCTATTATTTCTTTATGGGCCGAATTGTAAATCGACCTAAATATGTAACTGAACTTGGTAAACTTGTAGTGTTTCCAATTCCAAGTGCGCTAGGTGCATTTACTGGGTATAAGCTCTCCTATCTACTAATACAATTAATAAATCAATGGCTGGCATAGTTAAATCCTTTAAATTAGGACACCTTAGAGTGTCAATGGTAATTCGTCACAAGTGGGAAAGTTACCGTAATTCTGAATACTCAACCCGATTAATGGACGATATTACACTGTGGCATCGACGTTATCAATTGGGAATTTGGTTTAAAAAGGATATGGCAGTAGGCACCCGTAAAAAGGGCAAAGCGATGTTTAGCCGTTCAAATCTATCACCAAGTTGGTATATTGGTTTTGACCTAATCTGGGTTAAGCTATGGTTTAACTTTTCATGGAGGGTCTTAACTTTTAAAATAGACGACTAGTGAGGGACAATTTTCAACAAATAATGAGTCTCCTAAAATTTAGGAGTGAAGACGATTTCTATCATCTACAAATTATCAAGCGTAAAAAGGATCATCCAGAAATTGGATCAAATTCGCTTGTAATCAAAACTTATTATATTAAGTCAGTTGACCACCTAGATAAGGTTGGACCAGAGATTGTTGCGCTATGTGAATTTCATGGAGCACGTGCCTGTATTAATCTTAATCGCCGCTCATTTGAAAGAATGGCATTTCATACTCTAAAGAAGGTTACTGATCAAATTATGAACAAAGATTTTAAGTCAGTTCGCAAAGCCTATGAATCAGTATGTGGAGCCTATGCAAACGAAACGGACAAGAGCTGGATTATTGATATTGATAATATTTCTATCGATGCATTTAATCACAGCCCTGATATGATTGAACTTAGAAAAAAGATTATTGAATTAATAATTGATACAGGAAAGGAGCCTCGGCTGGATTATATCCGGACTCGTAGCGGAGTTCATATTATTTGTCGCCCATTCAATCTACAAAAGTTCAAAGAAACTTATCCAGAAATCGATGTTCACAAAGATAACCCAACAATTTTATACATACCATAAATGAAAACTAGACTATCAAGAAAAGGTGTTGACCTTGGCGAAGCCAGAAATGGAGGCATATTTGGGCTAATGGATTCCTTAATGAAAGAAACTTGCCGAATTAGCGAAGACGAATTGGATCTACTTTGCGATATTGCAACTAATGATGAATTGGATTTGGCGATGGCTGACAATTTGACATTTGCGCAAAAACGCGAACTCTTAAAATTTTTAGAAGAAAAAATCTATAACCAAGCATGACTTACGAAAATTTCTTAAAGCTAACCCTTGGCCTACAGCGTGAAAGTTTACGATTGGAAAAACTGCACGAATTAGATCTCGATCTTGTAAATTTTGTGGATCCCTATCAGGAAATTATCAATAATTTACTCTATGAAATTTGGACCCCCGAGGGGGTTGATTGGCTAAATTGGTTTATGTGGGAGTCTGACTTTGGCACCAAAGATTTTAGCAAAACCCCAAGTTATAAAAAGATCGATGGAGAATTGGTCAAAGTTGAGGGTGACCGGTGGGGCGCCCATGATGAGAACGGCAAGCCAATTTGTTATTCGCATGAATCTACCTGGGAATTCCTAAAACAATATGAAATAAAAAAGGCTGAATAAATTCAGCCTTTCTTTTTATTAGAGGATTTCTAATTATTTCTTTGGTGCAGATTTAGTCTTACCGCAACCCGTTGAAATATTAAATCGAGTACCATCGAGTGGAGAGAAACATCTTACTGTTAATTTATCAAGTGCAAAGTCTTTATCAAAAATAAATGTAAACTGTTCAGCTTTACCGCCTTGGCCAGGACCCGGCTGAATTATCCACTTACCATTAACCTTTGCCATTGGGGCAAGTTTTGCAACAGTACCAGTTGAACCGACTGCTGCAAGTTCTGCATTAATTTTAGATTCAAGGTCAGCAATTGCATTTAATTCATTTTGAAAATTACGACCGCCTCCATTTGTAACACCTAACCAGGTACTTAGGAACTCTTGATTTTTATATCTAAAATAAACCATATCTGGTACGCTAATTGGATCGAACTTAAGACTTACTTGATCTCCAACTGCAGCCATTACATAAAGATCCCTTTTAAATCCAACGTAATTTACATTAGCATCAGCTTTTACGCCAACTCCATCAAATTTAGCATTACAACTTAATTGCTCAGTCGGTCCGATTTGTTCGCCAGTCTGTTTAATTTCAGCTGCAATGTATTGAAATGCTTTACGCTCTTCATCAGTTGCACCCGAACCAGAATTTGGTAGAGGATTTTTAGTAATTGTAACTTTTGCTTTAAATGCTTCTGGGGTCGTTTTAAGAGCAGCTACAAATTTATCGATAATAAATTTTTCAATTGTTGCAAGACGTGCATTGCATAGAGCATCATTACCATTGTATTTAGCATTAGTTGATTTAAAGCCAGCTGCTGCTAATTGAGCCTTAAGTGCTGCACTTACTCCAAGCGTTGAAGTTGAAGCAGTAATAACAATTTCCAATTTACCATTTTTAAGTTTTGGTATTGCTAATTCTGCAAGGATTGGTCCAAGATCCTGCATTAATTGAGCGCTCTTTTCTGGAGTAATATCTTCTGGAGCATAGCGACCCGAATCAAAATTAAAATTAAACTTAGCTGCAGTTGCACTTAGTTTTTTACCACTGGCATCTGTGTTAACAGTTGTGGTTGAGTTACCTGCAGTTTTAAACTTTTCAAGTTCAGCTGCATTCGCAGGTTTAAGTGTTCCACCAACTTTTGCAAGTTTAGGATCACTAACTGGGGTAAGTTGATCGCCTGGATTATAGATAAATTCCATTACGTTTTTACCGTCTGGCTGCATATATCTAAATACCATATTAGATGGACCAATATAGAACCAATTTGATCCCTCCTTTTTAACGATAGGTGAACGGGTTGCAGTAGTCTCGGTTGGAGTTTTCCATACCACACTACGGCTCTTTAGCCACTCATCCGCAGTTGAAGCTGAACTTGCCGTAAAGCCCGATCCAGCAAAGTCTCTAGCTATACCGGTTTTTACAAACGGTTTAGTTGGATCCGTCTGTTCGTTAAGCCAGCCGCTAAATCTTTTAATTTCCATACAATTAGATTGTTTTATTTGAGTTATTTATTTGCCCATGTTAGTATATTAAATCTAAATACTAAAGGTTATGAAGCTATTTAATTTTATACTTGCACTATTCATTGGGATCTCAGTGGAGGCCCAACCAACCGCCACCAGTATTGTAGGTGAAATTAATAAATTTAGGCTTACTCAAGGGGTAAAGGCCGCAAAACTGGATCCAGCTCAAAACAGGGCTGCCCAGGCCCAAGCCGAGTGGATTGCTACGACTGGTCTCTTTCAGCATAACCAAACCCAGGCCGCAAATGGCTTGCCTCTGCTTGCCCAACCCTGGGATCGTGGTAATTACTTTAGTACAACTGTGGTTGCAGAAAATTTTTACGGCGTGGCAAAGAGTGCCACCGCAGCCTATGTGGTTAAGGGCTGGACCGAATCCCCAGGACACCGTAAAAATCTGCTCTATCAGGTTGGTGCACTGCCAGAATTGGAGTGCAGGGTTGGAGTTGGGGTTGCAACCCTAAAGAGTGACCCAACCCAAATTGTAGTGGTGATGGTAATTGGTGATAATGTGGATAGGGCAACTGGCCAAATCCGACAATAGTCTCTTGAGTAAAAAATCTAAATAAATCTAAACCATGAAAAATATTTCCGCTGCCATTATTATTGGAGGCTGTGCCCTACTCTTTATAATTGCAATCAGGTCAACCACCCAAGCTCGGCAGTTAGAGACCCAGGTGGCGGCCCAAAAGGAGTTAATTCTCCAAAAGGATCTCCTAATTGATTCGCTACACAGTGAGCTCTTCCATGCAGGCACCATAATTGGCCGAACTGAATTAAGCCTTGACTACCTAAACGAGGTCAATCCCAAGGCCTTTATCCAGTTTTCCCAATACTACGATCACGAAACAGAATAAATAGCCTAAAGAAGCCCACCAATAATGGCACAACACGTTAAATTATTTGAAAGCTGGTTAAGTGACCTTGCAGATACAGTAAAGTCTGCATTTACTGGTACCAGCAGCCCAGCCGAGATCGACCCTGCCCAAGCTGATGCAGAGTTTAGGTCTGAATTTGAACGCGAAATTGAAGATATTTCAGGTCAAGCAACCCAAAAAACCATGGCACCAATGACCAAGGACAAATATTTTGTTGTCCATCACACTGCAGGTCGAGGTACCGCCCAAGATGTAGTGGATATTCTTAATAATCGCGGGCTTGGAGTACAGTGGGTGGTAGACCGTGAAGGTAAGGTATTCCGAACTTTTCCAGAGGGTAAAGTTGCATGGCATGCTGGCCATGAAGATCAAAAGGACGCGCCAACTGATCTGCAGAACCAAACTGCTCAGGGCGTTGAGGTAGTTGCTAAAAACGATGCCGATGTTCTTCCAGTGCAGGTGTTGGCCGTATTTAAAATCTTAAAGTATTTAGGATACGGTAAAGATGAGGTATGGGGTCATGGCGAGGTAACCTATAATAAAGAGGCAACCGAGGGTCAGACCATTACCGAATTTTGGAGAGAGCACCACGATAAGACTGCCGCTGAGGCCGCTCAACTATTAGGACTAGCCTAATTACCAGATTTTT